>Ga0208828_1000001_pt1 | contig 228050 bp, 226 predicted proteins | sample Kivu_160m_FD_185487 | JGI IMG/M metagenome (GOLD analysis project Ga0208828, IMG submission 185487) | Freshwater microbial communities from Lake Kivu, Western Province, Rwanda to study Microbial Dark Matter (Phase II) - Kivu_160m (SPAdes)... | ecosystem: Environmental > Aquatic > Freshwater >... | reverse complement strand
CGGTCTGGTGCAGAAGATGCCTTACACCGGCACCGCCTGGGCTAACACCCTGAACAGCGTGTCCTCGGTACTGCCCGGTATGCATACCATTGCCGCTTATCCCGAGGGCAAGGTGCTGGTTGGCGCAAACAACGTTTGGTCTACTCTTTACGCTGCGTCTTACTCCAGCAACTTCAACACCGATACCCCGTCATTCGCCACCATATCTCTGCCCGGTGTGACGCAGGCACGCGGCAACGTCCATGTCGTCTTTGACACCAACTTCGAAGACAACAACACCATATTCATCGCTGATGACGACCTGGGACTCGGACCGCTTGGTTCAAACGGCTCCGTGTACCGCAATACTCCAGGCGGCACCTACAGATGGGCTGACACCAACATGATGGCAGCTATCTGCGGCGCCGTTGGCTCGATGGCACCTCACCAGTGCGGTCAGTACGGCATCGCCGTCGCCTTCACCGGCGCTGACAACCAGTGTGCGCTGTACTCGGCTCACACCATCTCTCTTGTCGCGCCCATAACTGCTAACAGCGGCGTCTGCCGCACACTGTGGCCTCTCAATGGCATGCCCAAGCCGGGCATCATCTGGGACTGCCTCAGCGCTGGCTTACCAGTGGCACCAGCTCCTAACGTCGGCGTCATCTTCACCCGCCAGCCGTCTTCGCTCAAGCTCTGCGGCTGCTGCGACATGGACACCGACACCACGTTGTGGGCAATCGACAACCGCGTTTACTCGCCTTTCAACGGGGGTTGGCCAGCGACTGGCTTGCCACCCGGGCAAGGTCAGCTGTGGGCATTCACCGACTGTCTGGCTAAGAAGGGTCCCGCCCTCATAACCGAGGACAAGACCCTCATCGGCTGCGACCCGGTATCCGGCAGGGCTCAGGAAGTCAACCTGTGCTGGGAACAGCTCTGCGTGGCTAATGCCTATGACATCGAGATTGCCAAGGCGGATGACTTCTCCATCCGGATAATCGACTGGGTGAGAGCCGGCAATGTGCCGCCGGATGCTTTGGGCTTTGCAGGATGGGATGCCCTTTTCCTGCGTCCGGTTGATGTTCTCATACCGTGCGCTTACTTCCCGGCTGGCGGCGAGGTTACAGGTCCTGCGCCTGGTGTAGGCGGGATAGCATCTGCTGTCGCTGCCTGGGGCAACCTGGAATGCGGTCACACCTACTACTGGCGTGTACAGGTCCGCGAGTGCGCCACCACGCAGATTGTCCGCAGCCCGTGGTCTGAGACCAGAAGCTTCACCATTAAGGCTGGTCTGCCGGTAACCACTCCGTACTACGGACCACAGCTACTGTCACCTAACAACGGCTGTCTCGGCTGTCCCATTGCGCCAGCATCCTTCTCCTGGTCACCGTTCAAGGAGACCACGAAGTACCACTTCACCCTGTCTAAGACAGCTGACATGGGTACAGTGGTTGTAGAGGCTGACGTAACCGGCACCACCGCCTACGAGTATGATGGCACGCTGGACTACGGCACCAACTACTTCTGGCAGGTGATGGCTCTCGAGCCAGCGCCAAGCGACCCCTCAGCTACATTTAGCTTCCAGACTGAGGCGGCTCCACCAGAAGCCCCACCAGCGGAAAAGGCTCCGCCTACTCCAGTGTGGGTCTGGGTGGTTATAGCTATCGGCGCTATCCTGGTGATTGTCACCCTGGTCCTCATCTTCAAGACTCGCCGGGTATAAGCCTACCTGCTTGAGACAAGCAACAGGGGGTGGCTAAATGCCACCCCCTGTTTTATTTACCCACCTTTAGAAAGTTAAAGGTTAAAAGCCAAAAGGACAGGTTAAAAGTTAAAAAGTGTTCCCCCTCCCTCTAACTCCCTCCCACCAGGGGAGGGAGAATATTAAATCCTAAATCCCAAGCTCCAAATATCAAACAATTCCCAAGCACTAAATACCAAATTCCAAACAAATTCATAGACCAGTCCTTCCTCCGCTCATTCTAAGCCTATTCGAAGAATGACCACATCTTTTCAGATTCTTCGGTCGCTTCGCTCCCTCAGAATGACATGGAGGAAGGTCATCCTGAGCCTCTTCCCTCCGCTCACCCTAAGCTTGTCGAAGGGTCATTCTGAGCGCCCTCTTCTGTCATCCTGAGCGCAGCGAAGGATCTCATTGCAGATTCTTCGGTCGCTTCGCTCCCTCAGAATGACACAGACGAAAGTTTCGGATTTTGAGAATTTGAATTTAGATATTGTTTGGGATTTAGAAATTGGGATTTGAGATTTGCGCCGGTCAGCGGCTGGGCTTGACGCACATCCAAGTCGCATTTATAATGCAAAAAAACGGGGGTGAGGACGATGAAATGTAAATGGTATGTGGCGCTTATCTCCATATGGCTCGCCGTCTTAGTCAGCTCAATCGCTGGCTGCGTCACCGTGGTCAGGGAAGAGACCACAGCTACACCAGAGACAGCACCACCCACAATCAATTCCTTTGCCGCCAGCCCCACGAATATTACCCAAGGGCAGCGTACCACGCTGAGCTGGGACGTCTCCGATGCCGACACAATCACCATACAGCCGAAAATCGGCACCGCGGGCGCCAGCGGCTCGCTGCAGCTATCGCCCAATGCCTCCGTCACCTATGTGCTCACCGCTACCAACGAGTCGGGCAGCACCACAGGCTCGGTTACGGTGACAGTAACAACGCCGGTTGCCGGCAAGCCGGACCTGGTCATTACCGATATCTGGCCCATCGCCGGCGCCCTCAACTACAAGATAGCCAACATCGGCAGCGCCGATGCCAAGCCGAGCCAGTCCTATTTCTACCTCGATAACGTAAAGCAAGCCAGCGACTGGGTAGAGTCACTGGCTGCGGGCGAGGAAATAACCACGTCTTTTTACTGGACTTTGCCTAGCGGTGGCGGTGAGGGATTAGCCTCATTTAACGTTAAAGCCTGCGCCGACGCCGGCAACGACATCGAGGAAAGCAATGAAGACAACAACTGCCTGGCTAAAACCTTGGGGGATAAGTTTACCTACGATTTCGTGACAAACGCCCATACGGCTAAGTGGCGCAGCAGCGCCGGTGACCTGACGTGGATGGTAGGCTACAACGATAAGACAGGGTCTGTTCACAAGCTCACGGACAAGCTGGTGATGTGCCCGCCGCGGGTGAGCAACGGCTGGATACAGGGCACGTTCAGCAACCCCTCATACAATAGTGCGTTTATCGGGGCGAGAATCACCAGCCCGGAGATTGAGATACCAGCCAACGCCAAGTTTACTGCCAGTGTGAGCTTCAAGGATGGCGACGCGCCCACAGATGGCGTAAGAGTCGCCTTCGGCTATATCGATGCCACCGGCAGCGTGGCGCTGTCCCCCAAGATGGACATTTACAGCGACGGTACATTACATGCCTATGAAATCGACCTGAGCCACCTGGCAGGCGAGAGAACGAAATTCGTCCTCTGGGTTGAAGCCAAGGATTCTCCGGTAGAGGGCTGCGTAACCTGGTCGGAGCCCAAGATAGTACAGGAATAGATAAAAGTTAAAGGTTAAAAGCCAAAAGTTAAAAGCCCATATCCCCATGTAATTCTGAGTCCTTCCAGTGAAGGACGAAGAATCTCGGCAAAATAGAGAGAGATTCTTCAGTCGTCCTTCCAGTACTGGAAGGACTCCTTCAGAATGACAGAGGGGCAAAGGCTATGAAACAGTACCACGTTTATATAATGGCTAGCAGGTCCAGAACGCTGTACACAGGTGTAACCGATGACCTGGTAAAACGCGTATTTGAACACAAGAACAAACTCATCGAGGGATTTACCAAGAAGTACAATGTTACCAACTTGATATACTACGAGGTCGCCAATGACGTTCAAGCTGCAATCCAGAGAGAAAAGCAGATAAAGGGATGGCTGCGAAAGAGAAAGATTGCTTTAATCGAGACGATGAACCCAGAATGGAAAGATTTAAGTGATGGGTGGTACGAAATGTAGAGATTCTTCGGTCGCTTCGCTCCCTCAGAATGACACTGACGAAGGTCATTCTTAGCGCCCCATGTCATTCTGACCCTGAGCCTGTCGAAGGGACACGCTGAGCGTCCTCTTCTGTCATCCTGAGCGCAGCGAAGGATCTCATTGCAGATTCTTCTGTCATCCTGAGCGACCCCTTCTGTCATCCTGAGCGCAGCGAAGGATCTCATTGCAGATTCTTCGGTCATCCTGAGCGCCCCCTTCTGTCATCCTGAGCGCAGCGAAGGATCTCATTGCAGATTCTTCGGTCATCCTGAGCGCAGCGAAGGATCTCATTGCAGATTCTTCGGTCATCCTTCCGGTACAGGAAGGACTCCCTCAGAATGACATGGAGGAGGGGCATTCTGAGCACCTGTCATTCTGAGTCCTTCCGCTGAAGGACGAGGAATCTCATTCCGGGTTTTGAGACTTGATAAATCGCCCTGAGCCCTATAAAATCAGCCACTAATGAGGCTTTGCATTCCCATCCTGGCTGCCTTGCTGTTTGCCCTATTAACACCCTTACCAGCACAAGCTCAAGCCCCGGACACCTCAGTGCTGCGCTGGGCGACAGTCGATACGCCGGACAGCATAGCCGGCAGGAACGATATCCGCTCTCCCTGCGAAGTAAATGCCCTAGCAATAGCTTCAGACGGCAAGACCATATATGCCATCGACATCCCCAATGCCACACCACCTCCGGTGGCAAACCCGGGAATCTGGAAAAGCAGCGACGGCGGCATCAACTGGAGCCCTAAGCCGGCACAGTACCTCGCCCAAGCCACGCCAAGTCCGACGCTGCCGGTGATGGACCTGGCGCTGGCTCCGGATGACCCAGCTCTGGTAGCCGCTGTCTGCCTCAACAATGCCGCCAGCCTCCGCCGTCAGGTCTATCTTTCCGACGATGGCGGCACCACCTGGGTTTACACCGGCGCCATACCTTGGGTCTATGGCGGCAACGAGCAAATCGGCGACATCGCCATTTCATCGGGCTATAACTTCAGCGGCAGGCTAAGGCATGACATTATCGTGGGCAGCCGCCATCCTAATGACGGCAACGGTGATGGTGAAATTTACATACTTATCTATCCCGGCTTGAGCAGCTGGAAGGCACAGGGCTTTACCTGGGGCGACGTCATCGCTGTCCACCCATCGCCCAACTACGCCACCGATTTCAGCCTGGTGGTCATGGCTGCCACCATACAGCGGACTCACCTCTGCCTGGGCTACCGAGATACCGCCGCCAATGCCAGCGTCTGGAACACTGACACCGGCTGGCCCGTGGAGATGTGCGAACTAAGCCAGAGCGGCGGCAATACCAGCGGCGAGGATAAAATTATCACCGGGGATATCGCATTGCCCACCAGCTTCATCGGTACCTCAATCGACCAGCGCCTGCTCTTCGCCACCTACGACTCCAACGGAACCGCACTGGGACCCAGCCAGGTGCTGGATGACGTATACCGGCTCAACAATACCCAGGTCACCAGGCTGAGGCTGCCCGGAGCCGGGAACAGGGCAAGGGTCAGCACCATCGCCTATGCTGGCGATGACAAAACCGGCAAGCTGCTGGCTGGCGAGGTGGCTGCCGACCGAGCCCAGGCTTCCGCCAGGGTCTGGGTATGCCACGACCCGCTGTTATCCTGCCCCACCTGGCAAATATCGCTTAAGCCACCAACCGGTGGTGGCAAAGATGGCTACGCCAACGCCCAGCTCGCCTGGTCATCTGACGGCTCGAATGCCTTCTGTGGCACCGGCTCGGGAAATCGAGATACGCCGCTGAAATGGGCAAACCCGACCAGCCCGGCATGGGACAGCCAGAGCCTCGACGAATCAGCAGTCTCCATAACCACAGATGACGGCAATTCATGGAATCAAATCGGGCTTATCGACACCAGAATCGACCGCTTTAGAAGCGTGGCTGCGGCTGATGATGAAGCCACCATTTATCTAGCTTCGGTCAATGATGTCGGCTTCGACAGCTTGTGGCGCAGTCAAAGCCCGATTCTGGGGGACATCTGGCAGCGGGTGATGTGCTTCAGTGGAGAATCGTCCATCTTACGGCTGGCTGCAGATTCCGATGACGGGGCTAACCTGTTCTGGGGCGACCAGGGCACCATCTTAGCCCGCAGCTCCACAGATTACGGTCAAACCTGGCACGATTGCTTGCCCGACGCTATCATTCAGGACATGGCGGCACCAGACCAGCAGACACTATATATACTCCAGGGTAACGGGGAGGTGCGTCGGGGTTACCATACCAGCGGCTGGATATGGGAAAGAAGCGTCGACACAGGGCTGGCGGCGAGCCACACTATTGCTGTTTACAATGACTATGTGCTGGTGGGCGCTGCCACAAACGAGCCGTTACCCGTAGCCTATTCGGCTGACAAAGGTCAGAGCTGGATAGAGATTAACAAAGAGACGCCCAGCACCGGCAACCGGCATGTGGCTTTTGACACCTATTTCGACGAAAACCAGATTATCTACGTAGCCGATGATGCCGGCGGTATATACCGGTGGAGCCTGAACAGAAGTTATAGCTGGGATGACATGGCGCCTCCCAATCACAGCTTCTACGGCATAGCACTGGGCGACCGGGGCGCTCTGTATGGGATTTATAGCTCACCTGAAAGCGGCGTTGACCGGTCGCTTTATTCCAGAAGCGGCATACCCAAGCCGGGTGTGTACTGGGACTCTATAACCACCGGCGTGGCTGCTGGCGTCAGGTTTTCCACCGAGCCCAGCGCCATAAGCATCTCGAAAAGCAGCCTGTGGGCGATTGACGCCCGCGATTATGCGCCGGCGAGCCGCGAAGGCTGTCTCTGGGCATTCACCGACACCTTAGCCACAACCGGACCAAAGCTGATTGAGCCTGAGGACAGAGCAGTGCTCGGCTGCGACCCGGTCAGCGGCAGGAATCAAGAAATCGACCTCAGATGGCAGCAGCTTTCTCTAGCCGACGCCTACGAGATTGAGATAGGGGGAGATGCGGATTTCAGCCTGCGAATCACCGAGTCTGAGCCCCTGACCAACCCTTACTACGAGCCGGCTGTAGTAACCAGCCCGGCTTACAGAATACTGCCCGGAATACTGCCGGAAGCCAATTCCACCTACTACTGGCGGGTGAGGGTCAGGCAAGCAGCTACAGGTCAGGTAATACGCAGTCACTGGTCAGAGGAGAGCAGTTTCAGCATCAAAGCCGGTTTACCTGTGGTCAGCCCGCACCTGGGAGCACAAGCCCTCAGACCAGCCCACGGCGCCAGCAATATACCTGTATCATTTGCAGCCTTCTCCTGGACACGCTTTAAAGACGCTACTGAATACGAGTTCACCCTGGCGAGAGATTCAGCTTTGACGGACATCGTCAGGCAGGAGAGCCTGCCCACCACGGCTTACAAATACAACGGCAGATTGGACTATGACACCTGTTATTTCTGGCAGGTTGCAGCCACAAAACCGGTGCCCAGCGAGCCCAGCCCCGTGTTCAGCTTCACCACCACAGCCAGACCATCGCCACCTCCAGCAAACCCACCACCTTACTACGAACTGATAAAATGGCTACAGGTAAGCACCATCATAAATGTCTTCGGATTTGTTACAATTACGGTTGTGCTAATACTATTCAGGAAGCATCGGATATAGATTTAGAAATTCCAAATCACCAGCTCCAAATTCCAAACAAATTACCTAACTATCATTGCGAGGAGTCCCGATGGAATCGGGACGACGTGGCAATCTCAGAGGTGGCTGCTCCAACCTTTGTGAATTCCACCCTGTAGCCCCGACCTCATCTCACTCTGTAGCCCCGACCTTTTAAGGTCGGGGGCACGAGGCTAAAGCCTCGCGTCTACATTGTGATTTATTTCGCACAGGGAAGACCTTCAGAGCCTGCCCTGAGCCTGTCGAAGGGTCAAATCTTTATTCCCCCGCCCACCCTGATGGACATCATTTGAGATTTGCGCTTTGAAATTTGGGATTTACGCCCAGCTTGACAAAGTTTTTTTACCAACCTAAACTACATGACAGGCAGGACAAAAATGAACAAATTCCGATGGTACTGGATATTCACGATATCGTTGCTGGTAGTTTTTATGGGCTCAGCAATCGGCTGTTCGGCTACGACTTCACCTGAGGAGGAGGCTCCACCTACCCCCACCACCAATACAGGTAAGCCTTCTAGCTCCCCACCCGAGGCAGTTGCCACCAACCCCACCACAGCCACAGATACAGAATCTGACGGTACCCCAATAGGGAGCGACCCTGTATCCGGGCGAAGCCAGGAGATTGACCTGAGATGGGAAGATTTTTGTCTATCCAGCCAGTATCAGGTACAAATTGCCAAAGACCCGAGCTTCACCATAATAGTTCTCGATACCGGCTTCTTCACCCCTGCCTCAGCCGAATCTCCCGCCGCGTACTATCCTGCTGGCGGTCTAGCCGCAGCGCCATCTGCCTTAACCCCATGGGCTGGATTAGAGAGCGGGCACACCTACTACTGGCGGGTGAGAGTCAGGCAGGCAGCCACGGGTCAGGTCATGCGCAGCCCGTGGTCTGAGGTCAAAAGTTTCACCGTAGACTCCGGGCTCCCGGTAAGCACTCCATCATACGGGCTGCAGCCTCTATACCCGAACAACGGTTGTGGCGGTTGCCCGGTGAAAGCAGCATCTTTCACTTGGTCACCGTTCAAGGAGACCACGAAGTACCACTTCACCCTGTCTAAGACACCTGATATGAGGACAGTGGTTGTAGAGGCTGACGTAGCCACCACCGCCTACGAGTATGACAGCGAACTGGAATACGGAGAAAGCTACTTCTGGAGGGTGATGGCACTGGAGCCGGTGCCGAGTGACTGGTCGGCAACCTTCAGCTTCCGGACACAGGCGGCACCACCGCCTCCGCCAACACAACCTGCGCTGCAACCAAAAACTCCGCTCTGGGCATGGGTGATAATAGCCATGGGCATTGCCCTGCTAATCACCATAATATTCCTCATCTTCAGAGCACGTCCGGTTTAGACCACCGCGTTCTTTGCCAACCACGTAGCAAATCACAATAAATTCAAGGCAGCAATCCTTCCACTGCTGGAAGGACGACGTGGCAATCTCGGAGTGGTCGCCCCGACATTATCTCACCCTGTAGCCCCGACCTTTTAAGGTCGGGGGCACGAGGCTAAAGCCTCGTGTCTACATTGTGATTTATCTCGCACGGGGTTGAAATCCTGTAGCTACATATTCAGGGTGTGATGGAGATAAGAGTTTGCTAAAAACTTGACAACATGCAAAAGAGCCCTTATAATTGAAAGAAACCACTTGCCTCTACATTCAAGCTTGTTATCCGTTTAGTTTTCTCCCGCAATGAAGCAAAATATGTTTATAGTTATAACTAGAACCAGACTATGGTGACACGTGCATTCGTTTCCCCGGAAAAACAGCACCTCTTAGGAGAACTCGCCTTCCCAAATCAGCATAAGCATCGAATACACTAATGAGCAAGTATATCTTCGTCACCGGTGGCGTAGTCAGCTCAGTAGGCAAAGGTATCAGCGTCGCCTCTATAGGCAGAATCTTGAAAAGCCGTTCTGTCTCAGTCTCTGTGCAGAAGCTTGACCCATACCTTAACGTTGACCCGGGGACCATGTCTCCTTACCAGCACGGCGAAGTTTTCGTCACCCAGGATGGCGCTGAGACCGACCTTGACCTGGGACACTACGAGAGATTCATCGATGTCGATTTGACTTCCGCTTCAAATGTTACCTCAGGTCAGATTTACTCGGCGGTTATCGCCGGGGAACGACGTGGAGACTATCTCGGCGGCACTATCCAGGTGATACCACACGTCACCAACGAGATAAAGCGGAGGATAAGGGAGGTATCCCAGCTATCAGGCGCCGAGGTGATTATCGTTGAGGTCGGTGGCACTGTAGGCGACATCGAAGGCTTGCCGTTCCTGGAAGCCATACGCCAGATGCGAAATGAAGAAGGCAGGGATAACGTCCTCTACGTCCATGTTACTTACCTGCCACACATCGCCACCACCAACGAGCTTAAGACCAAGCCGACCCAACACAGCGTTAACGAGTTAAGGCGCATCGGCATCCAGCCAGACATCATTCTGTGCCGCTCGGACGATGCAATTCCACAGAATCTGAAGGAAAAGATATCGCTGTTCTGCGATGTGGATAAAGAAGCAGTCATACCCCTGGTTACTGCCGAAACCATATACGAGGTGCCGCTAATGCTCGAGGAGACAGGGTTGAGCAATTTGATTATCAACCGCCTCAGGCTTGCCGCTGAAGATGTTGACCTGAGCGAGTGGCGAGAGATGGTAGCCAAACTAAAAGCCCCCAAAGAGCCAGTGAATATAGCCCTTGTGGGCAAGTATGTAGAGCTTCAGGACGCTTATTATTCCGTACGGGAAGCCCTTTGTCATGCTGGGCTGCACCATGACCGGCAGATAAACATGCTCTGGGTTCAATCTGAAGACCTGCAGTCCAACAACAATATAAATCTACTGAAGTCAGCCCAGGGCATCGTAGTACCGGGCGGCTTCGGCTATCGCGGCATAGAAGGCATGATAATTGCGGCTAGTTATGCCCGTCAGAATAACATCCCCTACCTGGGCTTATGCCTGGGCATGCAGGTCATGGTTATTGAATTCGGGCGCTATGCTTTCAATAGTAAAGAGGTCAACTCCACCGAATTTGACCCTAACACACCATATCCAGTAATAGACCTGCTGCCGGAACAACATGATGTCACCGATATGGGCGGCACGATGAGACTGGGCATATATCCTTGCCACCTTGTTCCCATGACAAAAGCAGCCAGAGCTTATGGAGAAACCATAGTCTTTGAGCGCCACCGTCATCGATTTGAGGTCAACAACCGATTCCGCGAACAGCTGGAGCAGAAAGGTCTTATCCCCAGCGGGCTATCCCCAGATAATCGACTGGTTGAGATAGCCGAAATCAAAGACCATCCCTGGATGGTGGCTTGCCAGTTTCATCCCGAATTCAAGTCACGCCCCAACCGCCCACACCCCCTGTTTGCCGACTTCGTCGGGGCTGCCAAGGAAACTCTGGTCGAGGGCACTCAAGTGACTCTGCCTCTTGCATGATACTATGATAGACATAACATCTTTAAGGAGAGGAACACATGCGATTCTTTCTGGATACAGCTAATATCGACCACATCCGCCACGGGGTCAGGATGGGAGTAATTACCGGCGTGACCACCAACCCCAGTCTGATATCCAAAGAGGGTAAGGTAGATTATAAACGCCATGTCCAGGAAATCTGTGCTATTGTACCTGGGCCGGTATCGACCGAGGTGCTGAGCCAGGATGTATCTGGAATGATTGCCCAAGCCAAAGAAGTTGCCGCCTGGGCAAAAAACGTGGTGGTAAAAATACCGGCAAGCCTGGAAGGTGTTGAAGCTACTTACCAGCTAGCTAAAGAAGGTGTGAAGGTGAACTTCACCCTGTGTTTTTCTGTAAATCAAGCCCTGCTCGCCGCCGCAGCCGGAGCCACATTTGTTAGCCCTTTCGTCGGCAGGCTCGATGACATCGGCGAAAGTGGCATGAGACTGGTAAAGGAGATAGTGGCAGTTTATAATAACTACCCTGATTCGATTAAGACGCAGGTAATAGCTGCCAGTATAAGGCATCCACAACATTGCATCGAGGCGGCTCAGGCTGGTGCCCAAATAGCTACAGTCCCATATCAAGTGCTGATGCAGATGATTCAACACCCGTTGACCGATATAGGCATAAGGCGATTCCTGGAAGACTGGAACAAGGTAATGGGACCTAATGTGTTTAAATCAAAGGTTTCGTAGAGTTGCCCTGTCACTCTGAGCAACAGCGAAGGGTGTCTAGATTCTTCGGTCGCTTCGCTCCCTCAGAATGACAGAGACGGTTACTTTTATAATAGTGAATAACATATGAGAGGTTACTAACATGAACATCGCTGAACTGGAAACGAAAACTCGAGATGAACTGGTCGACATGGCAAAACAACAGGGGGTCGAAGGCTACAGTGGACTTAAGAAACAAGAGCTCATTATGCGGCTTGTTCAAGCCCAGACCGAACAGCAGGGCTACCTGTTCGTAAGTGGTATCCTTGATATTGTGAGTGAGGGCTATGGTTTCCTGCGCCAGGATAGCCTGCTACCAGGACCAAACGATATCTACATCTCTAACTCCCAGATTCGCCGCTTTAGCTTAAGACCCGGTGACACCGTCTCCGGACAGGGCAGACCACCTAAAGAGGGAGAGAAATACTGCAGCCTTATTCGCGTGGAAGCGATTAACGGGCTAGACCCGGAGCAATCCAAGGGCAGAATACATTTCAACTACCTGACACCGACTTTCCCCGATGAGATGTTCAACTTGGAGACCAATCAACATTTCTTATCGACGCGGCTTATAAACTTGATAGCTCCCATCGGGCGAGGTCAACGCGGGCTTATTGTATCACCACCCAAAGCTGGTAAAACCGTGCTTCTCAAGCACATAGCCAATGCCATAACAACCAACTACACCGAGCCTCACCTGATGGTCTGCCTCATCGGCGAAAGACCCGAAGAGGTCACTGACATGAAACGCTCGGTAAAAGCCGAAGTTGTTGCCGCCACCTTCGATGAGCTGGCAGAGAATCACACACGTGTAGCCGAATTAGCCCTGGAGCGAGCCAAAAGGCTGGTGGAAATAGGCAAGGATGTAGTTATCCTGCTAGATGGCATTACCAGGCTGACTCGTGCCTACAACCTGGCGATGCCACCCAGCGGGCGTACCCTGTCCGGAGGCATCGATTCGGTGGCTCTATATCCGCCAAAGCGTTTCTTCGGTGCAGCCCGAAATACAGAGGAGGGAGGCAGCCTGACCATAATCGCTACTTGCCTGGTCGACACCGGCAGTCGCATGGATGAGCTAATCTACGAAGAATTCAAAGGCACCGGCAATATGGAACTGCACCTTGACCGTCGCCTGGCTGAAAAAAGAATTTTCCCAGCTATGGATATCCTGCACAGCGGCACCCGCCGTGAGGAACTGTTGCTCGATGAGACCACATTGAAACAGGTCTGGCTGCTCCGGCGTATAGTCAATATGCTGGCTGAAGATTCACCAAACAACACCGAAGCCACCGAGAGACTTCTCGACCGCATGTCTAAAACCAAAACCAATGCTGAGTTTCTGGCAACACTATCCAAGGACATATAAGGAAACATTCATTTATTTTGGCTATTATGGCGACTGGGAAGAAACTCCTGACCTACAGTGGCAGAACGAATATGTTCAAAAGTATCAGACGACCAATTACGCATGCAAGAACCTGGCTCTATTGACTTTCATCCATTTCATGCTATGATAACAGTCAAAACTATACAGAGGAAACGATGAAAGCAGGAACTATAGCTACAGCACTCGCCTTGTTGGCTTTGTCCATGTGCCTGATACCGATACCAGCCTATGCTGACTCCCTAGCCTTGAACCTGTCGCAAGGAATCGTGGGCACAAACGTGACAATCCCATACGCGTCTGGCTACGGTGATGGCGATTACCAGCTTTATTGGGGTGAAACTGACCAGCTTATAGGTCAAGGCGAAATCCAGCAAGGGGTCGTCACCTCAATAGCTTTCATTGTTCCGGAAGCCACCAGAGGTAAGCACAAGGTCACCTTGAAGATAGGCGGTGATTTCTTCACCACTGACTTTACCGTCATCCCATCTATCAGTCTCAGCATTTACGAAGGTACAGTAGGCTCAAACCTGATCATCAGCGGAAGAGGCTTCAACGCCAACGAGTCAAACATACAAGTAGTCTTTGATAGCACAATATTGGAAGCCGGGATTACAGCCAATAACAAAGGGAGCTGGCAGAGCACAACCAAGGTCCCAAAGAGCAGCCGGGGGAAACATGTTATAGACGCTGTGGGTACCACACCAGCTTCCGAGATTGAAGACAAGGATTTCATTATAAAGCCAAAAATCGAAGCTACCCCGTCATCTGGATGGGTAGGCACGGTAGTGGGCATATACGGCACCGGTTTTGCCAATGGGGAAACCAATATCAAGATAACCTACGACAGCGGAACGGTAAAGACTGGGATAGCCGCCGATGCCAGCGGCTCATGGCAGTCTAACTTCTCCGTTCCGGCATCCTCCAAAGGTAGCCACGAAATAAGAGCCTATGGAGCAGTCACCAACGAAAGTGATTTGGTCGCGGCTAGCTTCTCCGTGTCTCCAGGAATAAAAATCGAACTGGTCTCCGGTTACCTCGGAGGCAGCATTTATGTCGGTGATAGTCTCTGGGTCAGCGGTGTTGGTTTCGAGGTCAACGAAACCGGCATTAAAGTTACCTTTGATGGTGACCTGAATGTCAGCGGCATCATCGCCGATGCCAAAGGCTCGTGGTCAGATAGACTGGAGGTGCCTCCGTGTAGCAGAGGAGAACACACCATCAAAGCTTCCGGAGAAATAACTAGAGCCAGCGATATTGTAGATGCTATCGTAATTATCTCACCGAAAATAGAACTAAGCCCAACTTCAGGAGCTGTAGGTTCTGACATAACCGTTCGTGGCAATGGCTTTGCAGCCAACCAGATTACCACTATCAGCTATGATGGAGCTAAAGTATCCACTGGCACAGCTACCGATGCTAAAGGTAACTTCACAACCAGCTTCAAAATACCGGAGAGCAAATCAGGCGACCATACTGTAACTGTCACTGACGCTACAGCCTCTGTGTTCTCCGCAACTTTAAATGTAGAATCAACACCACCACCGATGCCAAATCCTGTGTCTCCGGAAGCTGGTAGCAAGTTCGGCTTCATGGGCAAAACCACTATTTCCTTCAATTGGACAGACGTCGAAGACCCCAGTGGAGTCTACTATATACTTGAAATAAGCCCTAGCTCTAATTTCGCCGGTACGGTAATTCGAAAAGAGGGGTTGACTGTGTCTGAGTACACGCTGACCGAGAGCGAGGGGCTGACACAGGGGAACTACTATTGGAGGGTCAAGGCTGTAGACGGCGCTGACAATCAGAGCGAATGGACAAACGGGCAACTCTTCAAGGTCGGTGGCTTGAACTGGTGGTTGATACTAGGCATTATCGCAGCTGTTATCATCGTAGTCGTAATCATCTGGCGCCTAGTGTCAGTCAGCCGTAAGGACGAATGGAAATAAAGGCGCCAACTTGACAATAGGGGACTTATAGCTTAATATGGAAAAAGTTAACCAATACGTTAACGGAAAATAAGGAGGTATCATGAGACTATTGGTTATCGGACTGGGGCAATGCGGCTCCCGAGTCGCTGACCAGTTTGTCCGCTTAAATAAGCGAGCACAAGCGAATTGGGGCATCAATATAGTCACAGGGACCTTTGCTGTAAATACAGACCAAACTGACCTCACTGGCTTAAGTCACATCGGTTCTGATTTTATGCACCGCATTCTCATCGGTGGGCGCAAGACCTGGGGACACGGTGTGGGTAAGGTAAACGAGATGGGCGCTGAATTAGCCAGAGAAGACGGTGATAAGGTAGTGGATGCAGTAAGAACGGCATCCAATTTCTACCAGACACACGCCTTCATGCTCATCTGCGGGGCAGCTGGGGGCACCGGCTCTGGCGCCATATCCGTAATCGCACAAATGCTTAAAGAGCGATATGTAGGCAAGCCAGTCTATGCCCTGGTTGTACTTCCCTTCGAACATGAAGAGATGGCTGAGCTAAGAAGCGTTTACAATACTGCGACCTGTCTAAAGTCAATACAATCAGTGGCTGACGGCGTATTTCTGGCGGACAATCAACGCTATGTCAGAAAGGACGCCAGCCTGGCAATGAATCTGGATAGAATAAACTCAACGATTGCCGAGCCTTTCTACGATATGATGTGCGCCGGCGAGATAACCAAATTTAAGTACGTCGGTGCTAAAGTGCTGGATGCAGGCGACATTATGCAATCAATAGACGGTTGGACAGCCATCGGTGTCGGCAGAACCCAGATACCGCGTGCTTTCCGCTTCCCCTGGGAACTTAACAAAACCAGCTTCAAGGAGAAGGGTGAGGAATCTTTGAGAGCTATGCAGGCAATGGACGCTGCCTTCAGCGAACTTTCTATCGGCTGCAGCCCTGAGGACGCCGGCAGAGCTTTATATCTTCTGTCAGCACCAGCCAAGGACATGTCTATGGATATAGCTAAAGGTCTGGGCGACTATCTGAGAGAACTGGCAGAAAACGCCGTAATCAGAGCCGGCGACTTCCCCAGAGGTGGGACAAGCGTTGATGTCACCGTAATACTTTCTCAGCTAGCCTTTGTCCAGAAAATAAGAGACTACTATGATAGGGCTACAGCTTTCGCCCAGACCCAGAAGGAACGGATAAAGGAAACCTCAGGCAGACTCCGTGACATGGAGGAAGCTGCTAAGGGATTGCCTAGCCTAATCTAGCCACCTTGAACCGTAATTGTTCACAAATGTAGGGACAGGTCTTCAGACCTGTCCCTATTACATAGGGAAACCAAAAATTCTAATTATCAAACCCTAAACAATATTCAAATTCTCCAAATTCGAAACGCCTCAAGTTTTGGTCATTCTTCGACAGGCTCAGAATGAGCGGAGGAAGGATTAGTGCTTTAAATTTGTTTGGCATTTGGTGCTTGAGATTTAGGATTTCAAAACATGCAGCCCGGAGACGATAACCTCGTGGACTAAATACTCGCCATCAACCCGATAACAGCCCTTTAGCCTTTCGTGGCACAAATTTATTTGCCGCCTGAACCACCAGCGCCAGACTCATCAAGTAATCATCATGACCATCACCGGGGTCAACAAAAAAGTTTAAGGTCTGGTTAGGTCTGTAGACGCTCTTGGCTTTCTTTAGCTCAAACATCAGCTCAATGTAATCTTCAGAGCCGTCCTGCCTATAAAGCTTAAGCCTGCCTGAGTTAATGGCAGCCAACAAATCGAAACCCGCTTCTGACTTCGTCTTCTGGGTAAACTTAAAGGGAATGATTTTGCTGCCCAATGACTTACGTAAAAAGCTGGTGATAGGCTCTCCGATACCAGTGGCATCAGTGACAATTCTGCTGCAATTCCAGACATTTTTTATTATGTCCACCATCTGAGGATATAGCTCGGAGTGCTTCTTGCCTACCCAGCTATAGTGCTCCACCACATGTATTATGGGCTCACTAGCCACCATATCAGTAGTATCAGATATGAACTCGGCAACAGTTATTACAGTGGCATCTCTGCCAGAACGGAGTAGAATCTCATCTTCAGGTTGCTCAGACTCACCAGCGAAATCTATGCCAGCTACATAAATTCTACGTTTATCAGGTTGGTTAATCCTAAAATGGTCACCTTGGATTTGGGCGATTTGCTGGCTTGTCACAAAGCCACCACCACCTCGAATCGGCAGGAGAGCATATTGAGTTCTGAACAACGGGTGGTCTTCGCCTAAGCGCTCCCTCTCTGACTCAACAAAGGCTCTATAGCTAGGATTGCATTTGGCTACTTCCTGCCAGTCATAGCGAAAATGGCGCTTTATACCATCTTTCTTCTCCAATTCCAGGTTTGTCTGTTTGACCTCTTCAAGCAACGTAGTATCGTCCCAGGTTGTGCCATAGTGAACAGTGGTGGCATTTGAAGCTGATGCCATTGGTCTGAATTCTTTGGAATATTTGTCCCTGGCTACGTCTTGGGACTCATCTATCTCTAGAAGGATGTCAGCAGTATGACCGACAACCGAGCTAGCCCCATCAGCGGACAAGAATACCTGTCTGGCATTGCCCAGCCTGACCATATAACCTGCCTCGATGAACCAGATGCCACCGAAGCCAAAGTCGTCCAGCCTTTCCTTGAGCCGGCTCATAGAGATGATTGTCTGCGGTTTGAAGGTGGGGGAACATTTGATAGCATTGCCGCCGGCAGCCATGAACATGGTCAGCAACAACACTTCAAGGTGGGCAGAAAGCTCATTTTTACCACCCTGGCGGGCAATTTCCACAGAGAAAGTCAGTCCCAGATTTTCTTGGATACTGTCCAGGATATGCTTGGCTATTTCTCTCTGGTACAGTCTGAGTTTCATCTTAACAGTGACCTTATGCCCAGCGGAACTGCGAGTGAGAATGCTTATTAACCTGTCACTCTGAGCGAAGCGAAGAGTCTGTGAGATTCTTCGCCCGTAGGGCTCAGAATGACAAAAAGCCCCGACCTTCTCACCCCATGTAGCCTCGACCTTTTAAGGTCGAGGTCACGAGGCTAAAGCCTCGTGGCTACATGCATTCAGGGCAGCCCCCTTCCTCTCAAGAAAAGCCCGAACACATGATACAATGTCATAATGTTGTGTCCTCTTAAGCTTGTGATATACTGGTTATATGAGAAAGTATTGGGAACTGTGGAAAGATGGCCTTGCAGCCTGGGCTACTGTAGCCATAGCCATTTACATAATCACTTTGGTTTTTGGCGTGGAACACATACTTGCCCAGCTTTTAGACCAACTTCAACTTGTTTTTCTGCTCACCGTAATTCTTACTTATATCATAGCAAGTTTCTTATTTAGTAAGACCAGTCAATGGGCTGAGAATCACCGGCGTAGCCTTGGAATCGGCCTAGCTACGACAGGACTAATCTCGCTAATTGTCTGGCTAATATTCGCAGAAACATGGCCTATATGGACACAGGCATTTCTCAGCCTAATACCATTAGTACTTTGGACATTTGGAATGCTTGTATTCTTCCACAAGCAGCCATGCCAACCAAAAGAGCCGCCAAGCAAGGAACAAGAGACAGAGGAAGCGCCAAGCACCCCAAAACGCGACAGCGCAAAGATAATAGGCATCACTGCACTATTGATTCTATTACTTGCCATTGTTCTAACCAGAAAAAAGCGTGAGTGACGATTGCCGACAGTGCGATAGAAATACCCTCATTTGATCAATGTCTTTATCCCCAAAGGTACAGCTATCTCGGCGAGGACTTTGGTGACTGCCTCTCTGAGAGACTTTTTCTGTTCTTTGGTAATGTTGTAACGAGTGGTGACAAGCCTGGCGATTGCGGTAGCTACCCTCAGATGAAGGTCAAGACTTTCAGGCTTTGCCAATATAAGCTCCCTGAGCTTGACACGGAGTATAGCGATTTCCTCATCGATGCCTTCTATATCTCTGGCTTCCTCAAGCTCCAGTTTTTCGGCTTCATCAAGTGCCTTGCCGTAGAAGCCCGACCTTCTGCGCTTTGCGGTTTCTTTTTTTCTCATTTTGCTTTGCCCTGATAAGCCCATAGACGAGAATATAGGCAGCTAAATCATATCTCTGCCTGTCTAACGTCAACTTCAATAGCTTAGCCATAACTGGCACAATTATAGCACGTATGTTCTAATAAGACAAGAAAATTCTGTCGTCTCCGGCACCAGCGCCGATGGGCTGTGGGCTGCTTACTATTGGTGTAGCGAAGTCTTGGGTTAAATTATAAGGTATGCTATACTTAGCGCCGCTATGAAACACAGGCTTATAGTCATCACGCTAACTGGCATTATACTGTCGGTGCTGGCATGTGCTAATCCGGCACAAAAACATCTTGAGCAAGGTGATATTTATTTGAGTCAGGGGCAGTGGACCGAAGCCATCAGTGAGTATGACAAGGCAGCAGAGCTCAATTCTAATCTAGCGCCAGCTTATAGCAAACGGGGACAGGCTTATGCCGCCGAAGAAGAGTGGTACCCGGCTCTGAGTGATTTTAACAAGGCGCTGGAGCTAGACCCGGAACTAACCGAGGCATATAGTCACCGAGCTGCTGTTTATCATGCTCAGCAGCAATGGGACATGGCTATTGCCGACTTAAACAAGGCTATCGAACTCGACCCCGGTGTTGCGGTGCTCTATAGCAATCGGGGCTGGACTTACGCTAGCAAAGGGCAACTCGAGGAGGCTCTTACCGATTTGAACAAGGCGCTGGAGCTAGACCCAGAGCTGACTGAAGCATATTACAATCGAGGTCTTGTCCACAATAGCCGGGGCAACTGGGATATGGGCATCGCAGACTTAAGCAAGGTAATCGAGTTTGAGCCGAATAATTCCCTGGCATATAATGACCGTGGCTCCGCCTACACTAATATCGGGCAATTCGAGGAGGCTATTGCCGACCTGAACAAGGCGCTGGAGCTCAAGCCTGACTATGCGCTGGCATATTACAATCGGGGCTTGGTCTATAAAGAACAGGGGCAATGGGATACGGCTATCGCCGACTTCAGCAAAGCTTTAGAACTGGACCCGACTCTAGCCATCGTTCACCAAGAACTGGCTGAAGTTTACACTAACCGCGGCTATATTTACCGGGCAAAAGGGCAATGGGACCTAGCCTTAGCCGACCTCAACAAAGCCATAGAACTGGACCCGGCACTGGATTTGGCTTATTACAATCGAGGCTCAGTTTATAATTCTCAGGGGCAATGGGACCTAGCCTTAGCCGACCTCAACAAAGCCGTAAAACTGGACCCAAAGAACACTGCGGCTTACAGCAACCGTGCATATACCTATATCAACATTGGGCAGCTGGATAAGGCAATCGCCGACTACAACAAGGCGATCGAACTCGAACCTAACTACGTCCTGGCTTATTACAATCGAGGAATTTCGTATTTCAACATCGGACGGACTGACCTTGCCATTGCCGACCTCAATAAAGTCATCGAACTATCAGATGACCCGGACTTGGTCACAGCCACCAGGGAACGCATTTCAGAGATTCAACGCCGGAAATAGTGCCAGGATTACCCCTTGCCACCACTGACCTGTCATCTCTAATTCTCTCTGTCATTCTGAGGGGGCCCCTGGCTGTCTGTCATTCTGAGGAAGCAAAGCGACCGAAGAATCTAAACAAAGCAAAGTCTGCAAAGAGCTGAGATTCTTCGCTACGCTCAGAATGACAAAAATTTCAGGGTATAAAATTACTACCCGGTAAACCCGGCTTCTAACTTATGAGTTTATCGCCCAAGAAGGCAGCTATCTTACCCGCCAGCACTGCCTCATACCCCACCCAGAAATGGTCAGCTCCATCTATAAGCTCGAAATTCTTCGGGTCAGCCGCATTCCGGCTCATCAGCTTTGCCTGGTCAAGCGGCACCACAAAATCATTGGTTCCACAGACCAGAAGCTTGGTTTTAGGGCAGCTTTTCAATTGAGTCAATTGTGATGACCCTGGAGGCAATGAAATAAGCGCTACTGACTTGACTCTGCCATCAATGCAGGCAACTGACAAAGCTACAGCAGCGCCAAAGGAATAGCCCAATAACCCCAATCTGCTACTATCCACTGCAGGCTGGGAAACAAGCCAGTTTATGGCTGCTGCCACATCCTTTTGTTCAGCAATGCCATTACCATAACTACCCTGGCTGTTACCCACACCCCGAAAGTTAAACATAAAAGCCACTACAAACCTCTCAACCAAAGCCAAACTTACCGCCAGAACAACGTTGTTATTCATCGAGCCGCCATAAAGAGGATGGGGGTGACACAGCACTACTGCTGGGAAAATTCCACCGCCGTCGGGGAAATGACAGATGCCTTCAAGTATAAGCTCGCCACAAGGAAAAGATACGGCTTCCTGTCTCAGTCTTTCTTCTCCCGTTTACTTTCCCACCATGCCTTAAGCCTGGAACGTACTTCTTTTTCGTAGCCCTGGTCACTGGGCGAGTAGTAACGTTTTCCTTTAAGCAGGTTCGGCAGGTTCTGCTGTTCGACGAAGTGTCCCGGGTAATCGTGTGCATATTTATACCCTTTCCCATGCCCGAGTTCGCGCATCAACCTAGTGACCGGATTACGCAGGTGAAGTGGCACCGGCTCATTACGACTTAGCTCAACATCTTTCTGAACCGCAGAGTAGGCTTCGTACAGGGAATTACTCTTTGGCGCTGTAGCCAGGTAGGTTGACGCCTGAGCCAGAGCCAGATTGCCTTCAGGCATGCCTATAAAGTGGACCGCCTGCTGTGCAGCCACAGCTACCATCAATGCTTGCGGGTCAGCCATTCCCACATCCTCGGAAGCAAAACGCACCAGTCGCCTGGCAATATAAAGGGGGTCTTCACCCGCCTCAAGCATTCGCCCCAGCCAATATAAGGCTGCATCAGGGTCAGAACCTCGCAGCGACTTATGGAGCGCCGAAATCAGGTCATAATGCTGGTCACCGGTCTTGTCATAAAGCAAAGCCCGGTGCTGCAGCGCCTCCTCAATGGTCTTAAGATTAAGCCGCCGGTGTCCCTCGGCATCTGGCACAGTGGCTTGAGCCGCAATCTCCAAGGCGTTGAGCGCCACTCGAGCATCACCGTTAGACATAACTACCAAGTGCCTTATAGCGTCTTCAGGAAGCTCTACATTTAGCTTACTCAAACCCCTGTCCACATCACTAATAGCTCTTTCGACTATAAGGCGAATCTCTTCATCAGTTAGTGAATTCAGGGTAAACACGCGGCACCTAGAGAGCAGGGCTGAGATAACCTCAAATGACGGGTTTTCTGTGGTTGCACCGATGAGAATCACCACGCCATTTTCTACATATGGCAAAATGGCATCTTGCTGAGTCTTATTAAATCGGTGAATTTCATCAATAAACAGGACAGTCCGCTGCCCCGAAAGCTTGCGTCTTCGCCTGGCTTCCTCCACAATACGCCTCAAATCAGCTACGCCAGCGCTGACAGCACTCAGGGGGCTGAAATGCGACTTGGTAACACTGGCGATAACGTACGCCAAAGTTGTCTTGCCACTGCCTGGTGGACCCCAAAAAATCATGGAAGGCAACTGGTCTGAATCGAAACATTTCCTCAGTACCCGCCCCTCACCCACCAGATGCTCCTGCCCCACAAACTCAGCGAAACTACGTGGTCTCATCCTGGCTGCCAGGGGCATATCCTGAAACTGCTCATCCTCCGCCACAGAAACTTCATCCTCCCTCGCTCCCAGCTTATCCAAGTCGAAAAGAGTCATACTAAACCGTCTTTTCCTCTCCTACAGACACCTTAACCAGTTTGGCTGCTCTGTCATAATAATTTCTTATCCTGTCCAAGTAAATCAATTCTGACGCCATCACAGTGACCTTTACAAAATTTTTGGCTCCGTAGAAACTACCATCTCTTATTTCAGCATTGGGTGCCAGTTCTCGCAAGCGATTACCCAAGACCTTAATCATATCGACATTGGCTTTTCCAGCTGGTGCCGAAAGAAGATACAGAGCTCTGCCGGCATCTTCCAATTTGCAGTCAACCGACAATCTCATCAAAGCCAAATCCATCGCTTCCATAGCCCTGAACGTTTCTGAGCTCTTCTCCTCAAAGCCTGGCGCTCTTTTCCACGGGAGCATTGATGATGACATTTGCGATTTGCCCACACCTATCGCCGTCCAACCAGATAGAGTCTGCACTATATCACCAGCATCGAGCACTTTGCCGGCGATATATCTTGAACCAGTCTTCTCACCGGCACAAAGAAGGTCATAGAACGGCAAGATTAACTCTCTATTCAGACCACCCATCTTCTGGGGTGGGGGTATATTCCCCAGCATACCTAAACCACCGTTATCCGCCAAAATCACAGCATCAGCTATCTTATCGATGGACTTCAGACATAGAGCAGTGTTGCGAACGCGCTGTGGGTCATCTAACTCGGAATCAAAGGGCAAAACGAGAAGTGTATAAATCGGTTTATCCACATTGCGCTCCTTCAACATCTGTATCATAACTGGAATTCCCCCGGAACCGAGGCTCCCGGCAGCACCGGCGACAAACATGAAGGCATCTGTGTTAACGAAGGCGCCAAGCCTCATAGCCAACATCACTCGCTCGCTTTCCTGCCGCATCAGCTTGGCTCCAGCTTCGGTTGATTTATCGACGAGCTCGAGAGAACCACGAATCGCCACGGGTTTTAGCCAGTCCCACCCGGACTTAGTCAATTCACCCAAAAGAGTTTGGTCATTGTTGACAGCGTAAGCACAGGTGATTATATTGCCGTGCCACTCAGCCCTTGCCGTCTTATTTAACTCAGCAAACTCACGAGCCAGCCTGCAGCCGCAGTCACCAACACCAATAACCATCAATCTCATAGTACTTCTCTCTCCTCACCAAAAACTAGCTGATATATAAAACTATGTCAATTAAACCTCTGTACCTGGAAACGATACAATTTTATCGGTTCTCCTGTTGATATGCCAGCCTTAGCCTTGCAAATGCTGATTTGCCCCTCAACGGTGTCCACACCTTCAAGGTTAGGTAGCAATAGTCCACGTCTGAAACCGCATTCCACAATCACGCCGTATTTCTTAGGGTCAAGATGGTCAACGCTTCGCACCGGCTCTGGTATAGTCAGAACATCCACACTGTATTCAAGGTCATCCAATTCAGAAACCCCGACCGGCAGAAACCGCGGGTCTTGTGTAGCTGAACTTATGGCATTGGCTACAATTTCCCCAGCTACGTTCGCTCGTGTCGGCATAAAAGTGCCAATACAACCCCTTAATTCACCGTGTTTCTTAATCGACACAAAAACGCCAGCCATCGACCTCATCTCAGCGGTAAGCTTCCGCGGTCTGAACACCTTGCCGTAGCGAACATATTTTTCTACCGCCTTCCGAGCCAACTCCACCATTGGATGATGCCGCTTTGTCATATCACCATGCTCTTCTTCGACTGTTCTTATTTTACTAGTATCCCAGCATAACCTACAACACTACTATAATCGCCAGACGTGTCACCACTCGTCTGATACTTTACCAGTTCCGCCTTTTCAGCCCCAAATTCCTTAGCTGCAGAGATAAGGGTAACTACAGGTGCATAACCACACATCGATATATCAAACTCGTCAACCCGTCTCAACAGCTCGTCTTCGTCCAAATCCAGTATAGCTTCGATAGCTTGCCTGTCCTTCCTTCTGGCGGTTTCATTAGGCTCGTAATGGGTCATATCACTGCTAGCCAGTATTACAATACCCTTCTTCGACTCTTTTACCGCACTGGCTAATTCCCTTCCGATTTTCTTATAAGTGGCACCATTGGCATGAGCAAGTACTATAGGCACTATCCTAACATCTGGTTTAAAATACTGCAAAAAAGGCAATTGAACCTCGAGAGAATGCTCGAATTGATGCGCCACATGGTCTTCTTCTAAATAGCTTGAGGAGGCTAAAATTCGCTTACCAAGCTTGGAGTCAATTTCTGTCTCACCTAAGGGTGTTTCCCACACCCCTTCCGTCATTATACTGAAAGCCTTTCCCCTACCTGTATGATTGGGACCAAGTATGACAAAGGTATCCTTAAATTTGACCCTGGATATGACCGCCCCGGCTACCATGCCAGAGTATATATATCCAGCATGAGGAGAAACCAGTCCTACTGCCTCAACTTTCTCCGCTCTATCATCCACCATGCTTTCAATCATCCTCTTGAGCGCGTCTGAAGAGCCAGGGTAAAATTGTCCGGCGACAACTGAACTCCTAATCATGATGCCCCTCCACCGAAGCTGAAACCTGACGAGACCAACCAACCGCCTTGATATTAAGCTCAGCTCCGCAAAACTTACATTTGGAACCGCTGACACCTACTACACGAACATCATAGCCGAATCTCTGAATCACTATGTTATCGCAAGAGTAACAGACAGTGTTTTCTGCGCCATGACCGGGAACATTGCCCAGGTAAACAAAGCGTAAACCAGTTTTCTTGCCGACATCATAAGCCTTCTCCAAAGTTACTATCGGCGTCGGCGGCAAATGCATCAGGTTATGATGAGGATAGAACCGGGTTACATGCCACGGTGTTAGCGCACCCAACTCACCCTTTATCCAGCTAGCAATACCATGTAGTTGCTCATCGTCGTCATTCATCGTCGGAACCACGTTGGTTATCACCTCCACATGCATACCCCACTTCTGTTGAGCTCGTTTAGTCACATCCAGGATACCACGCCACCGGTAGATTTTTGCCAAGTCTCGATATAAAGCATCAGAGAATCCCTTGATATCAACCCGCCAAGCATCGAGATAGGGCCCAATGGTATCCAGAGCCTCAGGAGTCAGATAACCGTTAGTCACATAACCCGTATAAAGACCTTCTTTTTTAGCCAGTTTTGCCGAATCCAATGTATACTCAAACCAGATGCTCGGCTCATTATATGTCCATGTGATACCGCCACAATTACGCTGCTTCGCCAATCTCACAGCTCCCTCTGGCGGCATACGGTGTGATTCATCTGTCATCTCGGCAGGCTGCTCAATGCAAGAAATCTGCCAGTTCTGGCAATGTTTACAATGGAAGTTACATCCCCAGGTGCCCAAAGACAAAGCCAGGCTTCCCGGGAAAAAGTGAAACAGCGGTTTTTTCTCAATAGGGTCAACGGCTACCGAGGAGGCTTGAGCATAATTGAGAACATTTAGGACACTGCCATCGTTTCGGCGCACCCGGCAGACCCCGAATTTGCCCGGCCCGATAACACAACGCCACTGGCAGATATTGCAGCGAACTCTCGAGCCAGAAAGCTTTTCATAAAGCAAAGCCTCAGACATATGCCAACACCAGCCTAAAACAATTATATCATTCCGAAGGCAAATGACATAACATCAGAATTGACAGACTATTATTGCATCTTAACCTGTCAGAAGAGGAGACACCAATGATATGACACTAGACAATGCCCAAAACTTGGTTTACAATTCCCTAGACGAAACCAAGAGAGGGCATACATGATTCTAGAATTGAACGAAGAACAGAAGATACTCCAGAAAAACGCCCGCGATTTCATGGAGCGCGAAATAATCCCTATCGCCGATGAATACGACCGCAAATACCATCCCCTGCCAAAAGACGTCTCTCTCGGACTACTGAAGAAGCTACTCCCTCTTGGCTATGTGGGCTCGACTTTGCCAACGGAGTACGGTGGACAAAACCTAGACCTCATCTCTTACGCTGTGCTCGGTGAGGAACTCGCCCGCGCTTACCTCAGCTTAGGCATGATTGTGCTGATACAGGACGGCAGTGTGCTGCCTATACTGGTGGAACATGGCACCCCAGAGCAAAAGGCGAAATACATCCCAAAAATAATGTCGCTGGAAAAAATCACCTGCTTCTGCCTGACAGAACCCGATGTGGGTTCTGGAGCCCGGGATTTAACAACTTCAGCCTTGCTCGATGGAGACCACTATGTACTAAACGGCACCAAAACATGGATAACCAATGGCGGCATCGCTGACTTAGCAGTAGTCTTTGCCTCCACAGACCGAAGTAAGGGAGCCAGAGGCATATCCTGTTTTCTCGTCGATAAGACTGATTCGCCATTCACTACCAGCGAATTGTCAAAATTGGGCTGCCGCTCTTGCCCAACTTCCGAGTTAAATTTTGAGGACTGCCCCGTACCGAAGGATAACCTGATTGGCACACCGGGCAGCGCCTATATGCTGGCGCTGAGCGAACTCTGCAAGTTACGAGTTGCCGTGGGCGTAGGAGCCGTAGGCTTAGCACAGGCCGCTATAGATGCTGCCATCAAGTACGCACGGGAGCGAAAACAATTCGGTCGCCCCATCGGCAGCTTCCAGCTCGTTCAGGAAATGATAGCCGACATGGCAATACTGACCGATGCCGCACGTTTCATTTGCTATCGGGCTCTGTACCTGATAGGCAAAGGACAAATCCCATTCAAAGAAGCCTCTATGGCAAAAGCCTATTGCACCGAAATAGCTGTTGAAGTAACATCCAAAGCCATCCAGGTCCACGGCGCCTACGGCATCTCCGAGGAATATCCCGTGGAGCGTTATTTCCGCGATGCCCGCACTCTCACTTTTCCCGACGGCGCCACACAAATTCAAAAACTAGTCATCGGGCGTGAGCTGCTCGGCATATCAGCCTTCGTCTAAGACCCTGTGCTTTCATCTGTCATTCTGAGGGAGCAGAGTGACCGAAGAATCTCGGCAGAGAGGAGTGCAATGAGATTCTTCGCTTAGCTCAGAATGACAGAGAGAAGGATTTGAATTTATGTTCGTTATCGGCATAACAGGCAATTTCGGCACCGGCAAGACCACCGTATCTAATATGCTGGCTGAGTTAGGCGCTGGACTGATTAACGCCGATGAGCTGGGACACGAAGTCATCGAACCCGACAAACCAGCATACCAAGAAGTGCTAGCTGCTTTCGGCAAGTCCGTACTCAATCCTAATGGGGAAATAGACCGCAGCAAGCTGGGCAATCTGGTATTTGACGACAGCACAGCCCTGGCTCGGCTTAACCAGATAACACACCCCAGAATATATGAGATAGTCAAGAAAAAAATAGATGCATATCGCCAGTCAGGTACCGAAATTGTGGTGCTTGAAGCCGCCTTACTCCTAGAAGCTGGCTGGAGACCACTTTTAGACCAGGTCTGGGTCACTACAGCACCGGAAGCCACAATAGTTAGACGACTTAAAAGCTCAAGAGGACTTAGCGAAGAGCAGATACTGGACCGTCTCCGCGCTCAGATGCCTCAAGAGAAAAAAGCAAAACAGGCTGATGTGGTCATCGACACCGATTGTTCTATGGATGAGCTTAAAGTCAGGGTAATCGAATTATGGCGCAGACTTCATTACAGGAAATGACCCTTATCTCCGCTACCATTCCCAAGCCAACAGGAATGCAAATACAATACCCAATGTGGCGCCGGCAGCGACCTCGAATTTGGTATGACCGATAAGTTCACGCAGGCGTTGTTGAAAAGCTGGATTCCCTTTGAAAAGCTCTTCCAGTATACGATTGAGCATTGTGGACTGGGTACTTACCGTCTGCCGCACTCCAGCGGCATCATACATCACCAGAAGGGCAAAAAAGGCGGCTATAGCAAAAACAGCCGAACTTACACCATCAATTATGGCTATAGTTGTAGCCAATGCACAGACCAATGTAGCATGTGAGCTAGGCATGCCCCCCATGGTGGTCAAATAAGACCAGTTCAAACGCTTGTCTTTCACCGATTCAATAATAACCTTCAGTACCTGAGCCACGCACCAGGCAGCTGCAGGTACCCATAACGCTTTATTGCTCAAAACTGCTTCCAATATGCTCTCCTTTGACAGCGATATATCTGCTATCCAAGTTCTGTGAAAACTCCATATTATACCACAGGAATTACCACCGTTCGCAGGACTAGCCCATTTTGTCCCAGTGGAGTTCACTCTGACTGAGATTCTTCGTGGAGTTTATCCGAACCTACATTTTTCGACAGGCTCAGAATGAGTGGGGGAAGAGTTTGATAAAACAGCTAAGGGCTCAAAATGACAGAAAACATGAAGGGTTTGCAATAATGAGGATTGAGATTAAACATGACGAGGCTTCAGTCCTGCCTCAGACTAACGTCTTGAAGCAACTCAAGATGATGCTACAGCAAATAGAATGCGCCCAGCCAGAGCACCAGAGATACAAACATATAACCACCGAGAACAGCGAAAAGTTCTTTGCTCACAATTTACCCCATTTCGCTTGCCTCTTTCACAAGGCAAGCCGCTTAACTACTATCAGTATAGCCTTGGGGTGTTACCGCAGTTTTGCCTCTATGTAAAACTTGTGTAAAATCAGAAGTCCGGTTGTCTGAGCAAGAATTACACTAAAGCTATCTATTCTCAGATATATCAGAGTCGGTTTGCTGAAGCGACTGATAGACCTCGATGCTTCCGATGTCGAACCACAGCTCACTGAAGGTGTAAGCACGGACTTCATCTTTTTCTATCAGGTGAGCTATAAAGTTGCCCAGATTGTCCCTCTTGCCCCGGTCACAGCATTGGAACAGTATAGGGAATATTCGAGGCGGGAAAATGTAACAGGCGATGGCGATGAGGCTCGATTTAGGCTTCGCTGGCTTCTCCTCGAGTTCTGTTATCCTGTCCCCATCTAGGTGGACAACTCCATATTGGCTGGCTTTGCTCCTGTCGCCGATATCATAAACGGCTGCCAGAGTATTTTCCCCATCGTAAGCGGCAATAAACCGACGCAGGTCGAACTCAAAGTAGTTGTCGCTGGCTATGACTAGCAGGTCCTCATTTATGTTTTCGGCTCTAATCCAGTAATCCAGTGAACCTATGGCACCGAATGCCTGCTCTTCAGTGAAGACTGGCTCAACACATAACGTAACCGCCCTGCCTATAGAACTCTGCCAGTGTCGAAAATCAGCCTCAAATTTGCTGTTAATATTAATCAGAATATCTATATCCTGAGGAATCTTATCTACGACGTGGCTTAATATTGCTTCGCCTCTGTGCTCAAGGAGCGCCTTCGCTTTGGTGAGAGTCAACGGATAGAGCCTTGTCCCGAATCCGCTAGCCAGTATCAAAGCTTTCATTCAACCGAGCTTAAAACGATTAGGAGGACCTAACTTGAATTTATTTGACGCCTGATGCCTCGCCGTAAAGGCGTTCCTTCCAGCGGACACCCAGACCAACTACTTCCCGCCAACCACCGTAAAGACCAGCCGCAACGAGGAATGAAAAACCGAGCGGATGCAAGAAAGTCGAAAGAAGAGATTGTCTGAAATGATGGTCCACCAGCCAGCGCATAAATATAATCATGGCTACCTGGAAAGCAACGATGAATCGCCAATCGGTTGGAGCCGCCATCGCAAAATAAGCATTCCACAGCCAGTAGAACGGAGCTAAATAGAAAACAATGCCAGCAGCTACCAGCCCAGCCAGCGCGAATGGGGATAACCCAGCCACTGAGTACATCCACTTGACAAACCCCTCCCACATTTTCCCCACATTCCGATACATGCGGCAATAGAACACTGTCGATAAATCAATAGCTATATGCCGTCCTCCGTGCCGGACTGTCTCCACCCCCAACCAAACATCCTCCAGTATCCTGTCTTTCACTACCATGTGCCCATCCATACACCAGTATCCTTCTCTGGAAAAGAGGATAAATTGACCGATAGTCAGTGATGGTTTATGCCCTTTGGAGCGATGCACCCACCACAATGGCATCAAGCTCATGATGACGAAGTACAATACTGGCATGGCTATCTTCTCAGATAGAGATTCAGCCATCTGACGAGGGAATCCAGAAAGCATGGAGGGTTTAAGCTCCAGGGCTATCGCCATTGTGCTGCGTAGCATATGCGGAGCATGTGTGGTATCAGCATCGATAAACAGCAGCCAGGAGCCTCTTGCCTTTTCGGCGAGCTGATAACAGGCAAAGGGCTTACCTGCCCAGCCTTGAGCAAGTGGCTGACCCTTTATCAGCCTGATTCGGTTATCCTTAGCTGCCATCCTTTCAACAAGTTCAGCCGTGCGGTCCTCAGAGTTATCGTCTAAGACTATAATCTCGAAATTTGTGTAGTCCTGCATACGCAACGACCTTAGGCAATTCTCTATGTTTTCCTCTTCGTTTCGGGCAGGAACAAGAACCGAAACTAGAGGCGCTGGTTCAGGTATCCTGCTATTAATATCCGGTCTCCTGAGCGACCTCAAATTAAGGATGAGGTTAGCCAAAAAGATAACCAGCAAAACTGCAACTATTATCTGATATAACATTATCTCACTACCGCTATGACCGAACTCAGCCCGCTGCTCTCCTTCCCCGAAGCCAGGTGATAAGCTTTCCTTTGAATCTTGGCTTGGTTTTCAAATCGTCAAAGTGTTTTACCACCAGTATTGCTATCACACATAGCATAAACAGCGGCTCTAATGATACTCCTTTTGTGACCACCAAATAAATCAACGTCGCCGTGGTACCGAACATCACCCGCCAGGCATCAACATCTATCAAGAGGAAGCCCAATAACATAAAGACAACAAGTGAAAAGAAAATATCAAGTTGCGGCAGACCCAACAGGACTCCTCCCATAACCGCCAGAGCCTTACCTCCATTAAACCGCAGTATTGGTGTAAAAGCGTGACCTAATATGGCGCTCAACCCCACCGCCATAACCATAGCCATAGGCAGTTCAAAATAATAATGCGCCAAGGCTACAAAAGGAACGCCTTTGCCTATATCCAGAAACAAAGCCAGGACAAAAGCCTTGCGCCCTCCGGCTCGTAAGACATTGGTTGCCCCAGGATTACCATCTCCATAATCTCTTATATCCTTCTTTAACAGCCATTTCCCGACCCACAAGGAAAAGGGGCAAGCACCAAACCAGAAAGCCAGCACCACAAGCAACACAAAATAGAATATCTCCACCTTACAGATGCCCCCTAGCTAAATACGTGGATTATACCTCGTAGTACGAGGTAAAGCATAACCCATAACCCATCTTCTGTCAATAGGTCTCTTTCTATGCTGTTATTTAAGCAATTGCTCCACAATCTCAGCTGCATCCCTTACGAGTTTGGTACAAAGTGTATCACGAAGCTTCTTGTCCACAAAAGTCTTCACACCATCCGGAGTGCTCAAATCACAGCCCAGCAATTCCCGGCATACAATCGAGCCGTTAACGGTCTTAAACCTGTCCACAAACTCTTTAACCAGCCTGTTAGTCTTCTCATGTGACTGGGTATCTTGAACTGCTGTCCGACCATATTTAAGACCTATAACCATAAAGGCTCCAGTTACGGCACCACATGTTTCCCCCATACGACCCATCCCCGCTCCAAAAGCAGCACTGACCTTCAAGGCAGCTTCGTGGTCCAGACCAAACTGTTCTGCGTACGCGGTAAGCAGCGCCTGAGAACACATGAAACCTTCATTAAAGCAGGAGACAGCTTTTTCAACTCCACTCATATTTCAATTCCTCCTAGCTATTCAATGTAGGGACAGACCTTCAGGTCTGTCCACATATTTATCGGACAGGTCTAAAGACCTGCCCCTATGTTTTTTATGGCGGGTTTTGGGCGGTATTCTAGCTTCGCAGGGCACTTTCGTCTGGCATAACCCACAGCCCATATAGCGACCGATATAACCTTCTTCTCTACCCAGCTCTTCGAGTATCTTTTTTTGTTTAGTAAACAGAAAATCGAGGCATTTATTCTTATCGTGTCCCTGCTCACTTATAGCGCCGGCAGGACACCGTTCAGCACAACGCCTACAGGAGCCATCGCTGTAGAAAAGACAGTTGGCTAAATGGTTTTTATAAGCTCTATGGCTAGGTGGTAGATAGGCATCGGTTACCACACTACCACAGCGCATAGCTGTTCCTCTCGGTGTAATAAAGCCATCACTGAGACCGAAGGTCCCCAAGCCAGCAGCATAGGCAACATGCCTCTGTGACCAGTTAGAGGAAAAGCCGCTGGACAAATTCTTCAATTTATAGAAACCAGCTAGCTCCGGAGCCACAGCCTGGTAGCCTAATCTCTCCAGCAGAGACACCACATAACCTGATAGTTTATTAATGAAGTCCTGACCGTGCCAGCGCGTATGGTTCCATCTCAGCGAAGGAATCACGGTCTCCTTGCGTAAGCTCAATCGTGTCTCGTAGGTAATAGGCAGTACAAAAGATATTACGCTCACCTGTGACAGGCGTTCCTGGCTGCTTCCTTTGGAATCAATATACTCTCCCATGGCTTCACTCGGCATAAGGTGGAAACCACCTATTATCGACTTGTAATCTTGAAAGATGGCGTCGTCACCGTCGGCAAAACCAACAAGAGGCTCATCGAAAATGCAGGCGCCATCAAATAAGTCAAAGCGATTAGCCGGGCTTGTAGCCGCATACTCCTTAATCGCCTTCTCCACAAACGCCGCCGGGTCTGCCGCAAATAGCTCTCGATTCAGGCTATTATCCACTAAATAGTCTCCGTGGGTTTTCCACCATGAGGGTATGAATTTTGTCCTCAGTAACTCCAGCTTCCCTGAGAGCCGGGATAATATTATTAAACACATGCACGTAGGACCAGTTAGCCAGAAGCGGCTTAGCAGCATCTGGAAACTCATAGGGGCGACCCAGCCACCATGCCCAGCAATCCTGAGAAAGCAGAATTCTATTGGCATAGCCGATGCCAATGAGCCCCATGAGGCAAGCCTTCCTCAATTTGTCAGGAAAAAGAATGTCAATGCCCAGTCGGTCAAAAGCTATGTTAACGCCCTTCTCCAGAACCGAGAGATGATATTTCAAATCGGCATTACCGCACACATGCCCGATAACTACACGCTTAGGGTCTGCACCCTCGGAGATGAGCAGGTCAGCCTGCTCTGGCCCCATGGTTCCGGCTTCAGTATGGGTGATTATGGGCACACCGGTCTCTTTCTGCGCCCTGGCTGCTGCCTTGAGTACCTTCTCTTCATAAGAACTTATCCTGGCATGCCCCGTGGCTACCTTAATTACGCCCGCCTTTACCCCGGTATCACCTATGCCCTGCGTAATTTCCTTAACAAGCGTCTCGCAGATTTCATTAGTGATATCGTATGCTATACTGCGAAATTTAAAATAGCCTGCCTTCCCATATTTCTCCGTATAAAAGCCTGTAGCTGAGATAATGTTTATGCCTAGCCTGTCGGAGACCATCTTCTGCAACTCCACATCCCTGCCCATGTCGGTGGCTGTAGCATCAACCAACGTCTTCAGGCCGTAATCCTTTGCCCCCTTCAAAGCCTCCACACAAGCTGTGGCAGCCGCTTCTCTATCGTAAGGTGGAGCCAGCGCATCGCAGTCCCACCCCAGATAAGCAAAAACCAGATGCTCATGCATCAGGGTAACACCCAGCTCATCTACTGAAATTGGACCCAGTACCGTATTGACTTTAGCCATGAAATTAACTCTTTTTTTCTTGCCTTCGGTCTAAAGTAGCCACCGGGCTCTTTAGCTTCGTCCAACCCGCCCCCTGAGCGAAATCGAAAGATTGCAGCTACATTCGCCAGTACAATGGTTCGCTTACCACTGCACGAACATGGGCATGACGACGTGGACGTAGTTGTCCACACCGACGGGGCGGAGGACGCCGGGGCTGGAGGATGTGGTGGTTTCTAAAGCGACTTGCTTTTGATGCAGTACAGACAGGACATCGGAGAGATACTTAGCGTTGAAGGCAATCTTCGCCGCCTCGCCATCGATCAAGGCATCAATCTCGCCCACGTTATCTCCGACCTCTTCAGCCTTGGCTGAGATATTCATTTTACCCGGGGTAAGCTCGACGCCAGGAGTAACAACCAGCCGGACGATGCCGCTGCCATCGCGGGCGAAAATGGATGCCATCTTTATAGCTCGCAAGAACTCAGCCACATCGACAACAGCCCGGGTAACATAACTCTGCGGGATGAGCTGCGAGTAGTTGGGGAAAGTACCCTGTATAAGCTGCGACACCATCTCTATGTTCTTGAGCCGGAACAAAATCTGGCTCTTCTGCTGATTTACCGTGATTTCAACCGGCTCCTCCTGGTCAGTGAGGAAGCGGCTTAATTCATTCAAAGCTCGTGCCGGCACGATTATGGCAGTTTTATTTTTAACTGGTTCCAGCAGAGAGGTATTATGGACAGCCAACCTAAAGCCATCAGCCGCCGCCAGAGCCAGTTTATCACCATCGAATTCAAGCTGGTTCCCGGTAAGCACCGGGCGGGACTCTTCAGTAGCAGCAGCAAAAGCGACCTGACTAATCCCATCCCTCAAAGCTTCAACTCCAATTTTGGTAGCTATGCCATCGCTGACCTGGGGAATGGGTGGAAAATCCTGTGCATCGAGACCGTTGATTCGAGCCTCGAAACGAGCGCATTTGAGTTGAAGTGTGCGCTGAGCAAGAGTTATATCAATTTTGTCGTTGGGGAGAGAGCTTATGAATTCAGTCAAAAGTCGGGCGGGTATGGTTATGGCGCCTTCCTCCTCTATCTTGGCACCAACCCAGCAACTGATGGCAATCTCCAGATTGGTGGCAGCTAGCTTAAGACGCGATTGGTCAGTGGCTATCAAGACATTCTGAGTTATAGGCAAGGTACTTCTTGTAGCTACAGCCCGGCTCACTATGCCTAAACCTTTGCTCAGGTTTTCTTGAAGGCAGGATAGTTTCATGTCACACCCCCCAACAGTTATGTGTCAAAGTATACCCCGCATGCTGGGGCAAGTCAATCGGTTTTCAGACTATTCAATGGTGATTGCGCCGCTTTTGCCGCCGCTTTTTTTGACCAAGCGGATATTTTCCAGTCGCAGCGTTCCGTCTAAAGCCTTACACATATCATAGATGGTCAGCCCGCTTATGGCTACGGCAGTTAAAGCTTCCATCTCAAAGCCGGTCTTGCCACTGCCTTTCACCGTAGCTGTAATTTCCACTGCCGATTTTTTCCCATCAATGGAAAATCTAATAATGACATCTTCAATGAGCAGCGGGTGACATAGCGGGATAAGACGATAAGTTTCTTTAGCAGCCATTATGCCGGCAACGCGAGCCGCTGCCAGAACATCACCTTTAGGCAATTTGCCTTTTTTGAGCAGGTCTAGAGTCTTAGCTTGCATCAAAACCTCGCCCCTGGCTACAGCCTGCCTCTTGGTAACCGGCTTTCCACCAACATCCACCATTCTAATATCCGAGGATGAACTCATATCTAACCTCCTACCTGAGACATGAGGCGTTTTCCAGATGCCCGTCTTTGTGGTAGCTGATGCTTCTGCGGCTTTGACTGAATAGCCTCGATGATGACCTTTTTTAGCTCCTCAGGAGAAGCGTCACTGCGCAGCGGCTGGCGGAGGTCAACCTCACGGTCACTGAGCAAACAGGGACGGAGCTTACCTTCGGCAGTAAGACGGAGTCGATTACAATTGAAGCAGAAGTGCTGGCTAACAGGCGTTATGAAACCGACGGTGCCACCGGCTTGTGAAAAACGGAAATATTTGGCTGGACCATTCCCAATAATAGGGTAACTAGGCTCAAGCTTCCCCAGGCTGCCCAGGCGTTCCTTCACTTCATCAGCCGACATAAATTGAGTATTAATATTAGTCTTCTCTCCAGTTGAATGTCCCTCTGGCGGGTTATCTGCGGCAAAGGGCATAAGCTCAATAAAACGCACATGCCAGCCATCAGTTATGGTCAGTTTGGCAAAGTCCACAATCTCATCATCATTTATACCACGCATGACCACCATATTAACCTTGACAGGATTCAGCCCGCAAGCTCTAGACGCCTCAATGCCCCGAAGTACCTCGCCTAGCTTTTCGCGACGGGTGATACGCTTAAACTTATCTCGATTTAAGGAGTCCAGGCTGACGTTGACCCGATTTAAGCAAGCTCGCTTAAGCTCACCAGCGTACTTTTTTAGTAGAGTACCATTAGTGGTCAGCGAGATGTCGTCAATTGTGCCTATTTCAGCCAGCATGCCTACCAGTTCCGGCAGCTTAGCTCTGACCAGTGGCTCACCGCCGGTAAGCCTGACTTTGTTAATACCGAGTTCGGCAGCCAGTCTGGCAACTGTGGCAATCTCTTCGTAGGTCAAGATTTCACCATGAGGCAACAGGTTAATACCCTCAGGAGGCAGACAGTAAATACAACGCAGGTTGCAGCGGTCAGTAACCGAGATGCGAAGATAGTTAATGGGACGATTGAAAAGGTCGGAAAGACCAGTCATGGTTTGACTTTCTCCGCAAGTTGCTCCAATATCTGGTACGCCTTACGAGCAGCTTTACCACGGTGGCTGATTTGATTCTTCATATCTAAAGGCAACTCAGCCATGGTCTTCTCTAACTCAGGAAGGTAAAAAACCGGGTCGTAGCCGAAACCATTATCACCGCTGGGTTCGAAAGCAATCAGACCCTGGCACTCTCCATGACATAGTTCAACCCTTCCTTCCGGAGTAGCTATGGCTATAACACATTTGAAATGGGCAGTGCGCTTTTCCCAGGGGACATGCTTAAGCCTGGACAAAAGGTGCCCAATCCTGTCCTCATCGTTGGCTTCTTCGCCAGCAGCACGAGCTGAGCGAATACCGGGCTCGCCATCTAAGGCATCTACCTCAACGCCCGAATCGTCAGCCAGGGTAATTAGACGGCTAGCCCCGGCATATGCGGTAGCTTTCATCCTGGCGTTCTCCTCATAGCTAGGATGGTTTTCCTCAACGTCTATTTTTACACCTACCTCATCCGGGGTCACCAGCTCAAAGGGCAAGCCATCCAGAAGATGGCGATATTCGCGTATTTTACCCCTGTTGGTGGTAGCCAGGAGCAACTTAGGCATTTTCTACCGTCTAGATCTTTTTAAACCTTCCCTCAAGCTTTTTCATCACCTGGGGCATGGTGGTGTATTCCATCTCTTCCAGTGGCAGGCGATGAGGTTCGAAAGGTCCATGATGGCGCAGCATATCAGCAATATCTCTAGCCTCTTGGCGAGCATTATCGAAAGCCGGGTCATCGAACATATCTAGTGGTCCAACCAGCTTACCGTTTGAAAGCTGAAAGCCGGCAGCAATCACCCTGGGCGGACCATCAAAACGTGAAGGATTGCTCTGTCTGACGGCTACCGGCATCAGCGGTCCATTATGCGAGCCTCTCATCCAACCCTCCACAATGTGTGAATGAGCAAAAGGCTCGAGTATCTCACCTACGGCGGGGAAATGCCCTTGAGAGCGAACAATACAAACCGGGTCATCTTTGCCCACATATCTCCCAGCCATCATAGACAAGCGCTGAGTGGAAGATGACGCCGCTATATCACCACTCTCCCGATGATACACTGATTTAATGCAAAAGCGGCTGGGAGCGCCTATGAAAACCAGCATATCATAGATTTCTTCAGGTGCATTGAAGGTTATCTTCTTGTGCTCTTTAACATCATGAACCTCAAAGGAGAAGCCGCCGTGCATATTACCGGCGATAACCAGACCGATAGTGTTGAAGGGGTCGGCAAAAATTTTATACAGGGGCAGGTTCCAGGCACCCGAGGCAGTCTTGTCCGCCATAAAAATGATGACTGTCTCAGCCTCTCGTTCCTCGATTTCCATCTCAGCCACCCCAGGTCCCATGCCCTTGACATTACCCGAAAAGGCATCAGCCAGCATGTCCTGACCGGCACCATGCAGCTTCAGCTTCTTGGCTATTTTGGTACAGTCGACAAAGGTATCCCATGCCAGCTTGTGGATTTTCTCGTCTTCCTCTCCCCGCTGATGAGACATTATTAGCTGAAGGTCGTCACCACACCGTGTAACATGATAGTCAATGAGCAGCCCTGCCTTTTTAGCTGCCGCCATGCACTTTTCAGCTTTATCCAGCACTTCCGGATGCGAGCTGGAATGACCAACATAGCCCCCAATGTCAGCCTTGATGACGCTTAAAGTTACTTTCACTTTGTCCCCCTTCTAATTGGCTAGTTTATTTTTTGCCTTTTGATTTTTGACTTTTGTATTATACCAGCGCCGGCAGCCGATACTCCCCAAAAACTTTCCGCAACACGCCGCAGACTTCACCCAGAGTGGCATAGGCACTTACTGCTTCCACAAGATAGGGCATGAGATTTTCGTTGCCCTGAGCAGCCTGGCACAATGCCTCAAGTTTTACCGAGACCAGCTCATTATCCCTCTCCCGGCGCAGCCGGCTGAGCCGCTCAAGCTGTCGCCTCTCGCCCTCTTTATCCATCTCCAGTATGGGAATGGTTATCGGCTCATTCACGGCATATTCGTTGACGCCAACAACAATGCGTTCTTTACTGTCTATTTCTCGCTGATAGCGATAAGCCGAGTCAGCGATTTCCCTGTGAAAGAAGCCGGATTCTATAGCTGGTATAACGCCACCCAACATATCTATCTTGGCAAAATACTCATAGACAGCTTTTTCTGTCTTATTGGTAAGGTGCTCAAGAAAATAGCTGCCTCCAAGCGGGTCAATGGTATTGGCGACACCGCTTTCATGAGCGATAATCTGCTGCGTTCGCAAAGCGACGGTCACCGCTTTCTCCGACGGCAGAGCAAGGGCTTCATCCATGGAATTGGTATGCAGTGATTGCGTGCCACCGAGAACAGCAGCCAGTGTCTGAATGGTAGTACGAACAATGTTATTTTCCGGTTGCTGGGCAGTGAGCGAACAGCCGGCTGTCTGGGTATGAAAACGCAACCACTGGGAGCGCTCGCTACCGTTGAACCGCTCTTTAATCTCGTGTGCCCAGATGCGGCGAGCGGCACGGAATTTAGCGATTTCTTCAAAGAAATCATTATGACAGTTGAAGAAGAAACTGAGTCTGGGAGCGAAATCATCCACCTTTAGCCCGCGGTCAATACCTGCCTGAACATAGGCAATACCATCAGCCAAGGTGAAAGCCAGTTCTTGAACGGCAGTAGCACCAGCTTCGCGGATATGATAGCCACTGATGCTGATGGTGTTCCAGCGTGGTACATTCTTCATGCCAAATTCAAAGGTATCAACAATTAGCCGCATGGATGGCTTTGGCGGAAATATGAAGGCGTTCTGCGCCATATACTCTTTAAGTATATCGTTCTGTATAGTACCGCCCAACCTATCTAGAGGAATACCTCGCTTCCGAGCATTAGCCAGATACATCGCCCAGATAACAGCAGCCGGTCCGTTTATGGTCATCGAGGTGGTTATCTCATCGACAGGAAGCCCATCGAACAATATCTCCATATCGGCTAAAGAGGAGATGCCCACACCACACTTGCCGAATTCCCCCTTGGCTTCAGGGTCATCGGTATCATAGCCATTTAAAGTGGGGAAGTCGAAGGCAACGCTCAGCCCGGTCTCTCCATGCGCTAAGAGGTATTTGTAACGGGCGTTAGTCTCCTCGGCGCATCCGAAGCCGGCAAACATGCGCATCGTCCACAGCTTGCCCCTGTAGCCGGTGTTATGAACGCCACGGGTGTACGGATATTCACCGGGGAAACCCAGGTCCCGAATATAGTCTAAATCAGCAATATCTGGCGGCGTATAAACCCGTTCAATAGGGACGCCGGAGGTAGTGATAAAGGAATCCCGTCTTTCCTCAAAATCTTGAGCTTGAGTACGCCACCGGCTGGCTCTTTTCTTCAGTTTCTCATCATTTCGTTGGGCTGACATTTTACCATCAACCTTCGGGACAGGTCTTTAAACCTGTCCGCACTGGACAGACCCCTGAGGGTCTGTTCCTATACCCAAGCACGTAGTCCCGAGGCTTCAGCCTCTTTCACTATGTCATCCTGAGCGAAGCGAAGGATCTAGATTCTTTGCCCCGATTACATTGGGGCTCAGAATGACAAAAAGTGTTACTAAACAATCTCAATATTCGATGCCCTTGCGGGATAACATCCCTTTGTCATATGGATGCTTCACCTTGACCATATCAGTGACCAAATCCGCCAGCTCGATTAACTTAGAGTCTGCGTAGCGTCCGGTAAGAACAAGCTCAACATTTTTCGGCTTGTCATTTATCAGCTTTATGACATCAGCCAATTCAATCAGCTTCCACGCTATAGCCACATTCACCTCGTCGAGAATTACCACATCGTATTTCAGGCTGAGCACAGCTTTACGTGCAGCTTCCAGAGCCTTCCGAGCTTCCTCTTTCTCTTCAGGTTTAACATTGGCTGGGTTAACAAAGTCCTGAAAGCCAAACCTATCAAAGGTGACATTAGACAGTTGGGATAGGATTTTCTGCTCTCCATAAGGGAAGTCTCCCTTCATGAAGAAGACGATATAGACACGTAGCCCATGCCCCAGGGCACGGAGAGCCATCCCCAGAGCTGCTGATGTTTTACCTTTGCCATCACCGGTGAAAATCTCAACCAAGCCCCTGGTTGAAGTCTCAGCAGGCAAGGTCTCGGCTGATTCCCTAGCCACCTCAAAAGCAGTTTAACAAAAAGCCAGATACGGTGTCAAACGAGAATGGCTCGCCTGTAATCTTGACTTGGCGAGCCAATTATTGACATACTAATCCCTAATTGTATAATAACTTTGCTGTCAACTTATCTTAAATCTGCGTACCTAATTCCAATTCAGGAGGTAAATCGTGTCCGGTGGCTACATAGGCAAAATTATATATGTTGACCTGACCAAGGGAAATATATCAGAGGAGCTCGCTGAGGATAGGCTATATCAGGATTTTCTCGGCGGCTATGGCATCGGCGCCAGGATATTATTCAGCCGGCAGAAAGCTAAAGTTGACCCACTGGGACCGGACGCCATGCTCGGATTCGTTACCGGAATTCTCACCGGCACCCCCGCCCTTTTCAGTTCGAGATACGTAGTAGTAGGCAAATCACCGCTGACCGAAACATGGGGAGATGCCAACTCCGGCGGTGATTTCGGTCCCCACCTGAAATTCGCCGGCTACGATGCCGTTTTCTTCTCAGGCATCTCACCGGCACCGGTCTACCTCTTCATCAATAACGGCAAAGCAGAGCTAAGAAAGGCAGACAAACTGTGGGGCAAGGATACATGGGAGACAGAATCGCTCCTCAAGGCTGAGCTTGGCAAAGAGACCCGAATTGCCTGCATCGGTCCTTCAGGAGAGAGTCTGTCACTCATCTCATGTATCATCAACAACAAGGGAAGAGCCGCCGCCCGCTCTGGACTGGGCGCGGTAATGGGGTCGAAGAAGCTCAAAGCTATAGCCGTGACAGGAAATAAGCCGGTTCCTATTGCCCATGAGCTAGAGTTGAAAGCAGCCAGAGCAAAGCATCTCGGGCAACTAGGGGGTGCCGTTGAAGCCTTCCGCAATTTCGGCACTTGCGCCGGCATGGATAGATTAGTCCAAATCGGAGATGCCCCGGTTAAGAACTGGCAGGGAACGGCGCTGGACTTCACCACCGCTGCTGCCATCAGCGACCAGAATGTAATCAACCTCCAGGAACGCAAATACGGCTGCTGGCAGTGTCCCGTTGCCTGTGGTGGTTATATGAAGCCAAGCACAGAGCAATACAGCTATCCGGCAGAGGTGCACAAGCCAGAGTATGAGACGCTGGCAGCCTTTGGCTCAATGTGCTTGAATGACAACCTAGAGTCCGTAATAAAGGTCAATGATATCTGTAATCGCTACGGTCTGGACACTATTTCTACCGGTTGCACCATGGCTTTTGCTATAGAATGCTACGAAAACGGGCTTATCAGCAAAAAGGACACCGATGGCATCGAACTTAAATGGGGCAATCACAAAGCCATCGTAGACATGACACAAAAGCTGGCAAAAAGAGAAGGTTTTGGCAATGTGCTAGCCGATGGCGTCAAGCGGGCAGCACGGCAGATAGGCAAAGGAGCTGAGGCATCTGCCATACACATTCAAGGACAAGAAGTACCCATGCACGACCCGAAACGCTACCTGAACTATGCCACTGCCTATCTCGATGCCACACCGGCTCGCCATACACAGGGGAGCTACGGCACCAAGCCAGCCAGCGGACTGGAATTTCCCAGCTACAACAGCAAGTCCACTGCCGGGCGTGGTCAGGCGAACAAGATGGGTAGCGACCTGATGCACATGATAAGCTGTGCCGGCATGTGCATGTTTGGCTTTGGTTTCATGGATACTAGCGCCCTGACCGACTTCATAAATCTGACCACAGGATGGAACTACAGCATAGATGACCTATTGAAAACAGGAGACAGGATTGCCAACATAAGGCAGGCATTCAATATCCGAGAAGGTGTGGGCACGGTTGACTTCAAAGTCCCTGGCAGGGTCTCCGGCAACCCCCCACCAGCAGCCGGACCCACCGCAGGAAGGAGCGCGGACTTCACCACCTTGCGTAACGACTATCTCATCGCCAGGGATTGGGACATCAACAGCAGCAAGCCCAGCAAAAAGAAATTGCTCGAACTAGGTCTCGACGACGTGGCTGAAACCCTTTGGGACTGAACTAAATGTAAAAGGCAAGATTTGACATTCAGCCATCAAATCTGGTAAATTAAGTCCCGTTTTTGAAAATGACTGTCATTGCGAGCCCGAGTGCATCGAGGGCGTGGCAATCTCTTGAGATTGCTTCGTCGTCCTTCCACAGAATGACTCCTCGCAATGACAGCGCGGATGGATGTTTTTGGAAATGACACAAACTTACGCTATAGTCGAAACCGGCGGCAAACAATACAAAGTAGTCCCGGGACAAAAAATCGATGTTGACCGCCTTGGAGTTGCCGAAGGCAAAGATGTCGAACTATCTAAGGTGCTGCTTATCACCGATGAAAAAGACACCATCATCGGAAGCCCAACTATTGATGGCGCCAAAGTAATCGCCACTTGCCTCGGTGAAGAAAAAGGCGACAAGGTTATCGTTTTTAAGTATAAACCAAAGGTGCGCTACCGCCGGAAAAAGGGACATCGGCAGCTCCATGCCAGACTCGAAATCAAGGAAATCGTCAAACCCGGCGAGGAGGCAGTGCCAAAGAAAACTCGAAAGAAAAAGGTGGCAAGCGGAGGTAAAAACTAATGGCGCATAAGAAAGGCGGAGGCAGCACACGCTACGGACGTGATAGCCAAGCCAAAAGGCTGGGTGTGAAAAGATACGCTGGTGAGCGGGTTAATGCTGGCACCATACTGGTAAGGCAAAGAGGGACTCGTATCCACCCTGGCAACAACGTCGGCATGGGCAAAGACCACACCTTGTTTGCCCTAATCAACGGCACCGTCAAATACGAACCGGCAACCAAGGACCGGAAAAAAGTTAGCGTTTATGCTGAGCAAGTGAAATGAAGGCTAAAATACATCCCGAATACCACAATGATGCTAAGGTAATCTGCTCCTGTGGCAATACCTTCACTACCGGCTCCACCAGAAAGACGCTGAAAGTGGAGCTATGCAGCAAATGTCATCCATTCTTCACCGGCGAACAGAAGATAGTTGACACCGCCGGTAGGGTGGAACGCTTCAAACGTCGCTACAAGATTAAGGAATGAAGCTGTTCTGCATCCCACCATATTACTTTCATCCTGAGCATCATGTCACTGTCATCCTGAGCGCAGCGAAGGATCTCATCACAACATTTGCAGAGCCTGAACTGGGTTGAGATTCTTCAGTCACCCCGATGCAATCGGGACTCCTTCAGAATGACATGAAAGAAAATAAAAATGAAAGAGAAACCTTTCTATTACGGCGGACAGGCAGTAATAGAAGGCGTGATGATGCGAGGGCGAGAAAACATAGCCATCGCCGTCCGCCGACCCGACGGTGGTATAACCGTAACCAGCCAACCTCTTGCCAAACTATACAAAGGCGGTTTAAGGAACTTACCCCTCATTAGAGGCATAATCGTACTCGTCGAGACCCTAGCTCTCGGTATTCAAGCCCTGCTTTACTCCGCCCAGGTTGCCGCAGCCGAGGAAGACGAAAAAGGCATATCCCCATTAATGTTATGGGGAAGTGTGGCTATCGCCATTGCCTTCGCCGTAGGCTTATTCTTTATCGTGCCCTTGCTGCTTACTAGATACCTAATTGACCCACACATCACCTCAGCTTTAGTCAGCAACATTATCGAGGGCGTCTTACGAATCGGCATCTTCCTTGCCTATCTGAAAGCTGTAACTCTGATGCCAGATTTGAAAAAGGTTTTCGCTTATCACGGTGCCGAACACAAGGTGGTCAACGCATATGAAGCTGGTGTACCCCTGGAGCTGGACTACGTCAAAAACTACTCTACCTCACACAACCGCTGTGGCACCAGCTTTCTGCTAGCGGTCATGGTTATCGCTATTTTTGTCTTCGCTCTGCTTGGTCGTCCACCGCTGTGGATAAGCATTCTGTCCCGCATTATTCTCATCCCTGTCATCGCCGCTATCAGCTATGAATTTGTCCGTTTTGGAGCTGCCCACAGCCACAATTGGTTTGTGCGTTGCTTCCTAGCCCCTGGTCTCAAATTACAAGCCATGACCACAGGGGAACCAGACAACAGCCAATTGGAAACGGCAATATCAGCCATGAAAAAAGCTATCGAAGCCGATACCAGCGCTAAATTTTAATTTAGCCCCCAGCTCAGTCAATATCTTCCCTATCAAACTTCTGGAAGAAACAGCTCTGATTGCCGGTGTGGCATACCGGACCCTCTGGCTTAGCCCTAATCAGTACAGCATCGCTATCACAATCCTTAGTCATAGACTGTACCTTCAGTATACTGCCAGAGGTAGCTCCCTTGTGCCACAATTCCTGTCGGCTGCGACTGTAGAACCAGACCTCGCCACTATCCAACGTCCGCCTCAGGGCTTCCCCGTCAGCATAGCCCAACATCAATACTTCACCGTTATCAGCATCCTGGATTATGACCGGAATTAAACCCTTGTCATCGAATTTCAACATATATCACCTCATCTTTAGACAAACATTCAGGTATGTTCTCCTTCTCATAGCCCCAGCGCCAAAGCTTCTCTGATATTTATATCGCCTGTGTAAAGCGCCTTGCCCACAATAGCCCCCTCTACCCCCACTTCCTTGAGCTTCCTGAGATGGTCTAACGCCGAGATGCCGCCAGCAGCAATTATGGGCAGATTCACGCCTTTAACCATCTCATCTATAGCTGCAAAGCCAGGCTCGGTCAGTGTGCCATCGCGTTTTATGTCGGTATAGATAATACGCCTTACCCCAAGATCTGCCATACTGCGACCTAGCTCCAAAGCCGTAACATCAGTGCCCTTTTGCCAGCCATGAGTGGCTACATGCCCATCCCTAGCATCTATGCCAATGATTACAGCGTCACCGTACTCTCGACATAGCCTCTTCACCATCTCTGGATTATCCACAGCAGCAGTCCCCAGAATCACCCGATTTATACCCATAGCCAGCAGCTTTGCCACAGTAGCTTCATCCCTTATACCTCCACCAAGCTGCACAGGCAGGTTCACCTCTCTCACTACGGCTTGGATAACGGCAATATTGCGCGGCTTACCGCTGGCAGCACCGTCCAGGTCAACCATATGCAGTCGACCAGCCCCCTGAGCCCGCCAGTCAAGGGCAACAGCCACTGGGTCCTCAGAGAAAACAGTCTCCTGGCTGTAATCGCCCTGATACAGACGGACACACTTGCCACCTTTGATATCAACAGCCGGAATAATCTCCATGTGAAACCTACTATACGATTATTTCAACCACCCAGGATTTAGTATATAATATTAAGGCTTTAGCTCATCACTTTCAAATATAGGAGGACAAAAAATGGACTTTGAGCTTTCCGAAGAGCATAAAATGTTCCAACAAGCCATACGTAACTTCGCGGAAAAAGAAATCGCTCCGCTCGTCGAGGAAGCTGAGAAAACAGCCACCTTCCCACTTCAACTATTCCCCCAAATGGGCAAGTTAGGTTATCTGTGCGTCAGATATCCGGCTAAATACGGCGGTGCTGAGATAGGTAAGGTAGGCGACTGCATTTCAGTCGAGGAGACAGCATACCAAAGCGTCGGCATATGTGCCGGTATCATGGTTCAAAGCGGCATTGGCACAACAGCCGTTTACTCTTACGGCAGTGAAGACCAAAAGCAGAAATACCTGGTACCGGCTATTAAAGGAGAGAAGATAGCTGCCTTCGGACTTACCGAGCCAAATGCCGGCTCCGATGCCGCAGCCATAGAAACAACTGCAACTAAAAAGAACGGCAAGTACGTTCTCAATGGCACAAAAATCTTTATCACCAACGGAAATATCTGCGATTTTGTTCTGGCTGCCGCTTACACTGACAAAAGCAAAGGAGCTCGAGGTGGAGTCAGCCTGTTTATCGTCGAAAAAGACACTCCCGGTTTCACCCGCTCCAAGCTACATAAGTTTTGTGGTCGTTCCGGCGAAACAGGGGAACTAAGCTTCGAAGATTGCGCCGTACCCCAAGAAAACCTCATCGGGGAAGAAGGCAGAGGCTTTCCCTACTTGATGGAATCACTAATGGGGGGCAGAATCTCCCATGCCTCCCGAAGCCTTGGTCTGGCTCGTGCAGCTTATGATACTACGCTCAAATACGCCCAGGAAAGAGTCCAGTTCGGGCAGCCTATAGCCAAATTTCAGGCAAATGCCTTTAAACTGGCACGAATGGCTCTTGACATAGAAGCAGCCCGCTGGTTGATATATTATGCCGCCTGGCTCTACGACCAGGGTAAGCCACATATCAAAGAAGCAGCTATGGCAAAGCTTTTCGCCAGTGAGGTAGCAGTAAGAGTGACCACCGAAGCCATGCAGATTCACGGTGGCTACGGCCTGACAGAGGAGTCCGTGGTCCAGCGCTACTTCCGCGATTCCCGAATGTCAACCATAACCGAGGGAACTTCAGAAATACAGCAGCTCGTTATCTCCCGGGAAATAGGTATCCGCTAGAACCAGAAAGTAAGTTATACGGCATTAGACATTGAGGCGAGCTGAAACACGCAGCATTTAAAACCCAACTGCGAAAGGTGGGTAGATAATGGGAAAAACCAAAGAGCTAATCGAGGCATATCAGGCAAAGCGGGAAAAAATAAAGCAAATGGGAGATCCCAAAGTCATTGAACAGCGCCATAAAGCTGGACAATGGTCAGCCCGGGAAAGGATTAATTATTTTTTTGACCCGGGTACCTTCACCGAAATTGGACTTTTCGTTAAGCACAGGACTACAAGCTTTGGCATGGACAAAAGGGAGGTGCCGGCTGAAGGTGTAATTACTGGCTACGGTAAAGTAAATGGCCGGCCTGTCGTCGCTATCGCCGAGGACTTTACTGCCATGGCAGGGACTTTTGGCGAATACCACGGGAAAAAATTCGCCCGGGCACTTGAATTTGCCAAGGACATGGGCTACCCATGCATAAGTATGAACGATTCCGGGGGAGCCCGACTCCAGGAGGGTATGGACACACTAGAAGCCTATGGTTGGCTATTTAGAGCTCAAATACTGGCGTCCGGTATAGTGCCTCAGATATCTCTGCTAATGGGTCCATGCTTAGGCGGACAGGCTTACCATCCCGTAATGCAAGATTTCCTCATCCAATGCCGGCACACGGGCTTCATGGGCATCGCTGGCCCAGCCTTTGTAAAAACTCAAGTCGGTGAGGAAATCACCCTAGACGAGCTTTCTGGGTGGAAAGCTCATGCGGTGAAATCAGGACAAACACATGTGGTAGTTGAGAATGACAAAGAAGCCCTTGATATATGCAAAGAACTACTTCACTTTCTTCCGTCAAATAATAAAGAAAAGCCACCTTACATCAATACCCAGGATGAAGCGGATAGAACAGTCCCCGAATTAGATGCCATAATTCCTGACCGTCCAAACCAGCCATTTGATATGCTTAAAGTAATCAAGCTCGTGGTAGATGAAGGCTACTTTTTTGAGCTACTGAAAGACCACGCAAAGAACTGCATTATCGGTTTCGCCCGATTCAACGGTCGCCCGGTAGGCATAGTTGCCAACCGGCCAATGCATATCGGTGGCGTCATCGATACAGATGCCGCAGACAAAATGGCCAGATTTATAAGGTTTTGTGATCTATTTAACATCCCGCTAATCAGCTTCCAAGACTGCCCCGGCTATATGATAGGCTCCGAGCAGGATTGGAAAGGTATTCTGCGACATGGCGCCAAGTTGCTCTACGCCTGGGCTGATGCCACCGTGCCCCTGATTTCAATCATAGTGCGGAAATCATATGCTGGTGCACACTACGGGATGTTGGACAAATCCATCGGCGCCGACCTCGTCTTCGCCTGGCCAACAGCCCAAGTCACCATCGTCGGTGCCGAGACCGCAGCCAGCGTTATCTTCGCCAAGGAGATAAAAGAGGCAGAAAACCCCAAAGAAGTAAGAGCCAAACGAATACAGGAGTATCAAGAACTATACGAGAATCCATACATGGGAGCCGAGAGAGGTTATATCGATGACATCATAATGCCTAGCGACACTAGGAAAATGATAAATAGAGCACTGGATACATTGGAAAATAAGACCGTGGCCAGACCATGGAGAAAGTATTCTAATATCAACCTGTAAAAACTAAAAGTCGCATGGCAGTCAACTATACCGATATTTCGAAGACATATGATAACTACCGCTCCTATCCAGAGAGCCTGATAAAAAAGATTATCGCGCTGGGCAAGGTCAGCACGGGAACGAGGGTCTTAGACCTGGGCTGTGGTACGGGAAATGTAGCTTCACAACTGGGGAAAATAATAAAAGTCGATGTAATAGGCATAGATGCGTCATTTCCTATGCTGAAAGTAGCCAGGGACAAATCTCTTGAAGTTATCTGTGCCGACATCGATAATCAGCAGCTGCCTTTCCGTGATGGTTCTTTCAATACCATAATAGGAGCTTACGTCGTTCATCAAATAAAAAAACTAAGTTTCATGCTTTCAGAGTGTTACCGCGTATTGCATCAAGGCACCCTGGTTCTGTTAACATCCAGCCATAAGCAAATCGAAAATCAGCATCCTATTATCAAAAAGTTCTTCCCCAGCTACATCGATATCGACAAAGGCAGATTTCCGGATGTTCACAGGTTATATGAGCTACTAAATTCCCTCGGTTTCAAGGATATCAAACACGAACAGGTCACTGTCGAGAACATCCCAATAGACTACGAATACCTGCAGAAAGTAAAGAATAAATACGTCTCGACCTATCACCTTATACCCCAGAGCGAATTTGATGATGGCATTGCTCAAGTGGAAGCGTTTATTATGAATAGCAAGCAGCCAGTATTCAGGAACTGGCATGGAACGATATTATGTGGACTGAAGACACTTTGACAAGGAGGCAATAAATGGAATTATTAAATTCATACCCACCAATCTGGATGACATGGGTCATACCCTTAATCATCCTCTGGACTCTCCCATGGAAAGGTGTAGCCTTGTGGAGGGCTGGCGGCAACAAGCAGCTAGCCTGGTTTATCTGTATTTTCATCTTCAACACACTTGCCGTCCTGGAGATAATTTATATCTTCGGGTTCAGCAAGAAGAAATCAAACAGCTCTTAAGTGTAGACACAACCTTCGCCTGTCTGCTATACTCAAAGCCTTGTGAAGCTGAAATTATGGTTCCTTGAGACCAGACCGCAGTTTTTGCTCCTCTCCGTGGTGCTGGCGTTCCTGGGCACCTCCATAGCCTGGTATGACGGCGCCTTCCACCTTGGTCACGCCATACTGGCTTTCATTGGACTGCTTCTGTGCCACACCAGCGTCAACGTCCTCAACGACTATTACGATTACAAAAGCGGCATTGACCTGAAGACCAGGAGGACACCATTCAGCGGCGGCAGCGGCTTTCTACCCACCACCTCCCTAAAGCCTGAGCATGTCTTCTGGTTCGGCATAACCTGTTTCCTGCTGGCGGTGCCCATAGGCATCTACTTCGTGCTGGTGAGCGGCTGGCTCCTATTGCCATTGCTCCTGATAGCCGCCATATGCATTCTACTCTACACGCCGCTCCTGACCAGACTGGGCTGGCCTGAGTGGTCACCAGGAGTCGGTCTAGGAGCACTGCCGGTTTTGGGAGCTTATTTCATCCAGACGGGTGAATACACCATTCCCGCCATTGTAGCCTCCATACCTTCCGGCATATTAGTGCATAATCTGTTGCTGCTGAACGAGTTTCCCGACGCCGAAGCTGACAAAGCGGCCGGCAGAAAAACTCTGCCCATAACTATGGGCAAAAGAGGAGCCAGCATAGTCTATTCAACGCTAACCGGCATGGTTTATCTGTGGATAATCGCTGGGGTAGCAGCCGGGCAGTTGCCGCTTTTTTGCTTGATAGCCTTGTTGACACTGCCCTTCGCTGTCAGAGCTATTCAGGGTGCACTGAAATATGAGGATGAAAGCAAGCTGGTGCCAGCTATGGCAAACAACGTGCTGGTAGTCCTCTTGACCCAACTGCTGCTAGGTATTGGCTATCTACTAGCGGGGGTCTTTGGCTAGAAACACAACCTTGCTAGGCAGAGTTTCTTCGATGGTAGAGCAAATGCTCACTTATCATTTTAAGTTTTTCCCCAAGTGTCATCTTGAGCCTTCCTCAAACTGTCATTCTGAGCGAAGCGAAGAATCTAACCCCTTAACAGAGTTTACCCCTTTAAATAAGATTCTTCGGTCGTCCCGATGCAATCGGGACTCCCTCAAAATGACAACTTGTAGGGACAGGTCTAAAGACCTGCCCCTACATCTTCGTACTCCGGATTGCCACCCAGGAGATAACTATGTCAACTGACCTGGTTCTACTGCATGCCCCCAGCATCTACGACTTCCGCAAAAAGACCATACTTTATGGACCGGTCAGCGACCTGATTCCACCCTCCTATGTCTTCGAGATGTACCCTATCGGGCTCACCAGCATCGCCGAATATCTGGGACGCTCTGGCTATCAGGTGCGTATAGTAAACCTCGCCGTCCGTATGCTCCGGGACAAGAAATTCGACGCCGAAGCATTCATAAAGCGCCTCAAGTCACCAGTCTTCGGTATCGACCTGCACTGGATGGTGCATTGCCACGGCTCAATCGAGGTGGCAAAGATAGTCAAAAAATGGCACCCTGAGGCAAAATTGATATTCGGCGGCTTCTCCTCCACCTACTTCTACAAAGAGCTGCTTGAATACCCTGAGATAGATTACGTGCTCAGGGGCGATTCCACGGAAGAACCCTTCCGCCAGCTAATAGACTGCATCATAAGACACAAAGGAGAAATCGGGAAAATACCCAACCTCGCCTGGAAAGACAGCCAGGGCAAGACACAAGAAAACCCCTTCTCCCACATCCCCACCGACCTCAGCGACGTCATGGTCAACCATTACGGCAACGTGGTCAGGTCGGTGATTAAGCACCGCGACCTTATCAGCTACACGCCGGTCAAGGACTGGCTTCGCTATCCCATTACGGCAGTCATTACCTGCCGCGGCTGTACTGAGAACTGCGTCATCTGCGGCGGCTCTGCCACAGCCTTTAAGAAATGCTACAACCGACAAAAGGTGGTTTACCGCTCTCCTGAAGCGGTAGTTCGAGATGTCAGGCAAATCTCTGGCTTCAGCAACGGACCAATCTTCATACTCGGCGACCTGCGTCAGGCAGGAGAAGAATATGCCAACCGGGTACTGAGCCTCCTCCAGAAGAACAGGGTTAAAAATCAGTTTATACTCGAGCTATTCTACCCGGCTTCAAAGGATTTTCTGCGCCAGATGAGCCTTGCCTGCCCCGACTTCTGCCTGGAGATATCGCCTGAATCCCACGACCCCGAAATCAGGAGGGTCATCGGCAGACCGTATTCCAGCAGAGAACTGGAGCAGACGCTGGGTGACGCCCTCGATGTCGGCTGCCGACGGTTGGATGTGTTCTTCATGATTGGACTGCCAAAGCAAACTCCACAATCAGCGATAGACACAACCGACTATTGTGAACATTTACTTAAAAGATTTCGTGGGGACAAGCGCCTTTCCATGTTTACCTCTCCACTGGCGCCATTCCTCGACCCGGGCAGCCTGGGCTTCGAGCACCCTGAGCGCTACGGCTACCACATCCTTTTCCGCAGGCTGAAAGAGCACCGCCAGGCACTGGCATCACCACACTGGAAATATTCTCTCAATTATGAGACGGACTGGATGACCCGCCAGCAGATTGTGGACACATCCTACAAAGCCATCCTGCGTCTCAACCAGCTCAGAGTGAAATACGGGATTATCACTGAACGGCTAGCTGAAATAAGCCAGCAGCGCCTCAGAGCCGCCTGGGAGATGGCGCGCCGCATAGATGACCTGCTGTCAAAGAACGATATTGCGGGAATTGACCGCTTGAAACCAGAGGTGGACAGAATAAACATGTTCCCCGTAGCCGAGAAAATCCAGCTAGAAGTACCTCCACCATTCATCAAGCTGAAACCGCTGCAAGCCCTGTGGCATTCATTGATAAGACGACCTTAGAGCAATAAGACTCCTCACCATGACACGTGGATTTTGGTACATTCCATTTGTTGACATCTATAAAGTAGACACAATACAATGAATACAGAGGGACATAATACCATAGCTTATCTATAGATTATCGCTTCTTGATACGTGGAGGTGGGCAGGAACATGCAGAAGGGCAAAGCGAATACACGACGGGCAGCTTCCAAGATGGTATCCACGTGCCCTTTTTTATTTGTGGCAAAAGATTGCAAGTCTAACCTGTATGCCTCTCATATAAGGAGGGGTTAGTGGCAGCAAAACCGCCGGGCAAGGGGAAACTTAAAGCCCCACCAAAGAGTACTCCCAAAATCACAAGCCCTCTTCCAACTTACATGTTCCACCTGATAATGGCACTGGTGACAGTGGTCATTCTGCTTGGCGGATATGTGTTTTACTATTTCCAGGAACAGCAAATGCGCCAACGCATTGAGGGTGGTCTGTCAATCATGGCTCAGTTGAAAGCAGAGCAGATTACAGAGTGGCGTGCTGAAAGGCTAATGGATGCCAATATACTCACGGGAAGTCCATTCTTCACTGAAGGGGTGGAAAAGTATCTGGCTGCGCCAATGGATACTGAGGCTAAGGATAAGGTACTCGCCCGGTTAGCAATCATAGAGAAAGCCTATGCCTACCAGGATATATTGCTGACCGACGCCAACGGAAATGTTCTTCTAAGCCTCAACGAAAGCATCCATCGCCTCAGCGATATGACATTATCCCAACTGGCAGTCGCCATCAAAGAGCATAAAGCCGCCTTTACTGATTTTCATTATCCCCCGGACAGCGACTATCCACACCTGGATGTTGTGGCACCACTCCTCCCCTGGGGGCAAGATTCGCCTCAGGCAATAGGTGCCGTGGTCTTCTGCATCGACCCGGCTCAATATCTTTACCCGCTGTTGCAGTCCTCGCCCATGCCAACCGAGACCGCCGAGACTTTGCTGGTGGAACGCGATGGCGACCAGGTATTATTTTTGAACGAGCTGCGTCACCGGAAAGACACCGCTCTCAAATTAAGAATCCCCTTGAGCCGACAGGAAGTCCCGGCTGTCATGGCTGTACTGGGGACAGAGGGAGTAGTTGAAGGCACGGACTACCGCGGAATAGACGTATTAGCCGCCCTGAAGCATATCCCCGATTCACCATGGTATATGGTATCCAAAATCGATACCAGCGAGGCGCTGGCGGCATGGCATTCTCGGGGTGGCATGATTATAGCTTTCTTCGCTGGATTGCTGGTTGCCGCACTTGCCATGGTCGGGTTCATCTGGCAGCGGAGGCAAAGGCTGGCTTATCAGGCGCTTTACCAGGCAGAATCGGAGACTCAGGCACTGCGCAGCCACTTCGAGTACCTGGTCAAATACGCCAATGACATCATCATCCTGGTGGACCAAAAACACCACATCATCGAGGTTAATGACCGGGCTCTTGATGTTTATGGCTACGCCAGACAGGAGATGCTGGGCATGCCGCTGACCGCTCTGGTAGCTCCCGAAAACCTTACTTCATATCAGGCAAGGCTGCAAACAATTCAGCAAAAAGGCACAATTGTAGCCGAAGCCATCCACCAGCGCAAAGACGGCTCCACATTCCCCGTGGAAGTCAGCGGGCGGAGCATCAACATAGAGGACAAGACATATATCCAAGAAATCATCCGTGATATCACCGAGCGCAAAGCCAAGGAACAGGAGTACAGGACGATTCTCAGCACCACTATAGATGGCTTTTGGCAGGCGGATATGGAGGGACACTTCTTAGATGTGAACGAGGCTTACTGCCGTATGATAGGCTATAGCCGTGATGAGCTTCAAAATATGACAATTATGGATATAGAGGCTATAGAAAAGCCAGAGGAAACAGCCGCACGCATACGAAAGATAAAGGATATTGGCTACGACTATTTTGAAAGTCGCCACCGTCGCAAGAATGGCGAGATTATAGACGTTGAGATAAGTGTCAACCATTTACCAACTGACGGCGGACTAATGATTGTATTCATCCGAGATATCACCGAGCGCAAGCGCATAGAGAACTCTCTGTGCCGCTCGGAGCAGAATTTCCGTGACTCCATAGAAAATTCGCCTCTGGGCATACGTATTGTTACCTCGGATGGAGAGACCATTTATGCCAACCGGGCTTTGCTGGATATTTATGGCTACAGCAGCGCTGAAGAGCTGAAAGCCACCCCAACCAGAGAGCGCTATACCCCCGAAAGCTATGCTCAACACCAGGAACGCAAGGAGAAGCGCAGGCACGGGGAGTTCGTCCCAGAAAGCTACGAAATAAGCATCGTGCGCAAGGACGGTGAAGTCCGTAATTTGGCGGTATCCCGTGGCAAAGTGCAGTGGAATGGCAAAAGACAATTCCATGTGGCGTATCAGGACATCACCGAGCGCAAGCGGGCGGAGCAGGCACTAAGAGAGAGCGAGACCAAGCACAGAACATTATTCGAAACTATGGCGCAAGGGGTAGTGTACCAGGATGCCGAGGGTTATATCTTCTCTGCCAATCCTGCTGCCGAGCGGATTTTGGGCGTAACTCTTGACCAGATGCAGGGGCGGACTTCTATGGACCCCAGATGGAAAGCTATACATGAAGATGGTTCGGATTTTCCCGGTGCTACGCACCCGGCGATGGTTGCCGTGAAGACGGGGAAAGAGGTACGAAACGTAATAATGGGTGTATTCCACCCTGGTAAAAATGAATACGTTTGGATCAACATCCATGCAGTACCGCAGTTTAAGCAGGATGATAAGAAACCTTACCAAGTTTATACTACCTTCGACGATATCACCGAGCGCAAGCAGGCGGAGGAGGCGCTGCAGCAGTCCGAAGAAAAATACCGCACGGTTCTAAATGAAATATACGAGGTTTACTATGAGTTAGACCATGCTGGCAATTACACCTTCTTTAATGATGCGCTATGCCGGCAAACGGGGTATTCCCGGACAGAGCTGCTGGGGATGAACTACCGAAGACACATGCCCCAAGAGGATTGGAAGTCTATCTACGAAAAATTTAACCTAGTTTATCGGACAGGCGGACTGCTGAGATGGGTTCCACTAAGGCATATAATCAAGGACGGCAGTATTATTGACACAGAGGATACCGTGCTGCCACTCCGCAATGAGAGAGGTGAGGTTATCGGGTTCCGTGGACTTAGTCGTGATGTTACCGAGCGCAAGAAAGCTGAAGAGGAAAGGAGACAGCTGGAGCTAAAGGCTCAAATTACCAGCCGCCTGGCTTCTGTGGGCGAGATGGCAGCCGGCGTTGCCCACGAGATAAACAACCCGCTCACCGGCGTCACCGGCTATGCCCAGTTGCTCATGGACCGGGAGGACATCCCGCCAGATATCAGGAAAGACCTGGCAGCCATCAATGACGGCGCTCAGCGTGTAGCCGGCATCGTACAGAGGCTGCTTGCCTTCTCTCGCCAGACCAAGCCGGAACGCAAGCTGGTGGACATCAACGAGCTTATAGAAAGCACGCTCGTCCTGAGAGCCTATCACCTCAGAGTGAACAACATCGAAGTCATTACCCGCCTGGCTCCTGATTTACCGGAAACCGTGGTTGACCCGGGTCAGATTCAGCAGGTGTTGCTCAATTTAATCGTCAACGCCGAGACAGAGATGAAGCTGGCTCGTGGCAAGGGCAAGCTAACCATAACCACAGAGAAAAGCCGCAACACCATAAAGATATGCGTCAAAGATGATGGTCCGGGAATAAAGCCGGAGGTCACGGACAGGATATTCGACCCCTTCTTCACCACCCGGGAGGTGGGACAGGGCACCGGTCTGGGCTTGAGCCTGTGCTATGGCATAGTCAACGAACATAAGGGAAAGATATACGCCGAGAGCCAGCCGGGCAAGGGCGCTACCTTTACCATTGAGTTGCCTGTAGTCACCGAAGTCGCACCGATAAAGCTGGCTGAGCCAGTTATTAAAAAGCCTAAGAAAAAGGTCAAAGCCAGGATACTGGTGGTGGATGATGAGCAAGTGATAAGAGACTTTGCCAATCGGGTACTAAGCAGTGAAGGGCACAAGATAGAGACTGTAGACAACGCCGCTGATGCTGTGAAGAAAATCGAAAGCCAAAAATATGACCTCATACTGATGGATATAAAGATGCCGGGCATAAGTGGCATGACATTATACAAGCGTATTCAAAAGATAGATAAATCACTAGCCCGACGCGTGGTCTTCATCACCGGTGATATTATGGGCGCCGATACCGAAAAGTTCCTCTCTCAGGCTAAAGTTGCCCATATCGAGAAGCCCTTTGATGCCGAGCGGTTAAGCAGAGAGGTGCAACGCGCTCTTAGCGCAGGAAACTAAAAAGTCACATCCCTTCGCAAAATAACAGCTGGTGATACTTATCAATGTTGACTAAGGAAAAATATAAACAGATGGATGGGATGAACAGTGACGCAGGAGGAACGATATGATTCTTGACATGAGGACAATGATGCTCATGTACGCCGTTGTCAATATAGTATGCGCCCTCATAATGGCATTTGTATGGTATCAGAACAGGAAACATTTTGCCAGCATATCCTTCTGGTTGGCTGACCTAGTTTTGCAGGCAGGCGGAGCACTGCTGATTGTTTTACGTGGCTTAGTACCGGATTTTGTATCCATGGTGGTTGCCAATACTATGATTCTGGCTGGCATTGTAATAATTTATATTGGGCTGGAACGCTTCGTGGGAAAGAGGAGCTCGCAAATCCATAATTATATTCTGCTGGCGGTTTTCGTTTCCATCGCAACTTACTTTACCTTAGCTCAACCAAGCCTTGAGGCTAGAAGCATCAACGCCAATCTGCTGATAGCAATTTTTACCGCCCAATGCTGCTGGCTCCTATTGTACAGGGCAACTCCTGATATGCGCCGTACGACACTTTTTACCGGTGTAGTCTTCGGGGGTTATACGTTAGTAGCTATTATCCGAGTTATTCGATTTGTTATCGTGCCGCTGCAGAGCAACGACTTTTTCAAATCAGGTACATTCGAAACGCTGATGATTATGTTATATGTAATACTTGCTGTTGGTCTTATCTGCGGCTTGATATTGATGGTTAACAGGCGTCTGCTTGGGGAAGTTCAAGCCAGCGCGGAACAAATACGCAGGGAAGGAGACAGAGCTCAAGCCTATTTTGACATGGCTGGGACCATGCTCATAGCTATCAACGCCGACGGCAAAGTCAGCGCCATAAACAAGAAGGGTTGTGAGATACTCGAATACGAGGAACATGACGTCATCGGCAAGGACTGGTTCAATAATTTCACACCCGAAAGAATGAGACCTGAAGCGCAGTCCATATTTAAGAGAATCATGAAGGGAGAAAACGAGCTTTTTGAGTACGTAGAGGGTTTCGCCGTTTTGTCTAAAAGCGGTGCGGAGAAACTCATCTCATGGCACAATTCGGTAATAAAAAATGAACGCGACAAAATCATCGGAATCCTTCGGTCCGGAGAAGATATCACCGAGCGCAAGCGGATGGAGGAAGAAAAAGAGGAACTGTTCCAAAAGGCACAGCTTGCCAGCCGCCTGGCTTCAATAGGTGAGCTGGCATCGGGCGTCGCCCACGAGATAAATAACCCATTGACTGGCGTCATAGGTTATACCCAGTTTCTATTAGCCCGAGAAGACATCCCTGAGGATGCACGGGAGGACCTCAAGATTATCGACGAGGGCGCCCAACGTGTATCCAGCATCGTGAGGAGGCTGTCCGCATTTGCCCGCCAGACCAAGCCACAGCGAACCCATGTCGACATCAATGAACTCATCAGCAGCGTCCTCCAACTTAGAGCATACGACCTCAATGCCAACAATGTACAAGTCACCGCCGACCTTGCTCCTGACTTGCCCATCACCATTGCTGATGCCGGGCAACTACAGCAGGTATTCCTTAACCTGATTACAAATGCCGAGACGGAGATGAAACTGGCACGTGGTAAGGGCAAGCTGCTGATTAAAACAGAGAAAGTGGATAACACGATACACGTATCTTTTAAGGACAATGGCCCAGGGATAAGTGAAAAGAACCTGGAGAGAATATTCGACCCATTCTTTACCACTAGGGAGGTAGGACAAGGCACAGGACTGGGACTTAGCATATGCTATGGCATAATGAAGGAGCATGGTGGCAGGATATGGGCGGAAAGTGAGCCGGGCAAGGGAGCCACATTTATAGTGGAGCTACCCATAGTTGCCAAAACCTCCAGATCGCCAAAGTCCGAGCCAGCGAAACCAGCCACTAAGGAGCGAGCGAAACAATAGCAAATCGTGCCCTGTTGAAAGCCAGCCCTCGCTTATCTATAATCAGCCTGTGCCAAAACAACGCCTAGACAATCTGCTGGTAACTAAAGAGCTGGCTGAAAACAAGAGCCAGGCTCAGGCTCTGATTATGGCTGGCAAGGTAACTGTATCAGGCAGGGTAATAACCAAGCCGGGCAACCTGGTAAACGAAGATGCCGAGCTCAAGCTAGCTGAGAGATTGCCTTATGTCAGCCGCGGTGGTATCAAGCTAGCTCATGCCTTAGATGAGTTCAAGCTTGATGTCACCTCTCTGATAGCTATGGATGTCGGTGCTTCCACTGGCGGCTTCACCGACTGCCTGCTACAACATGGCGCCAAACGTGTCTATGCCATAGACGTTGGCTACGGACAGCTCGACTATAAGCTCAGGCAAGACCCCAGAGTAGTTGTCATGGAAAGAGTAAACGCCCACTATCCCTTCTCCCTGCCGGAAAGGGTTAACATAGCCACCATAGACCTGTCCTTCATATCCGTGACCAAAGTAATCCCTAATGTAACAGGTCATCTTACACAACCCGGTTTCATCATAGTCCTGTTCAAGCCGCAGTTCGAGGCAGAGAGAAAAGAGGTGGGCAAGAGGGGCATAATCAAGGACCCACAGATTCACGCTCGAGCCCTGGGACGCTTCGTCGTCTGGGCAACCGAGCATGACTTCAGATTGCGTGGGCTGGTTGCCTCGCCCATACTGGGCGCCGAGGGAAACAGGGAATTTCTGATACTATTAGCCCCGAAACAGGTTAAATGACATGAAAAGAGATTTCATCCTAACGGTAGATAACCTCCGCCTTCCCGGCGAGGTATATTTCCCGGAAACAGCTAAAAGACCATGCCCTGCCCTGTGCCTGTGCCATGGCATACCGTCCGGACAGCCCAGCTCAAGCGATGACAGGGGCTACCCGGGATTAGCTGAACGGTTCTGCTCTGCCGGTTTCATCACCATGATTTTCAATTTCCGCGGAGCCGGTCAAGCTCAGGGCAATCTGGACATGTTGGGCTGGACACGAGATTTAAAAGTTGCCATCGACTATCTAGCCGGTTTAGACGAGGTCGATAGTTCACGCCTTCACCTACTCGGCTCCAGCGCTGGTGCTGCCGTGAGCGTTTATGTCACCGCTCATGACCCCAGGGTGTCTTCACTGGTAACCTTTGCCTGCCCGTCTGACTTCGGCTTCCTGGCTGACAAAAAACGCCTTAAGGAAACCATAGACCATTTCCGCAGCATCGGAGTAATAAAAGATGCGGATTTTCCACCCTCAATGGATGAATGGCTTGATGGCTTCACCGCAGTCACACCGCTTCGTTGTATAGACAAAATCTCCCCCCGTCCCCTCCTTTTGATTCACGGCGATAAAGACGACCTGGTACCCATAGAGCACGCCCACAAGCTCTATGAAAAAGCTGGTAAACCTAAGGGACTGGTTATATTACCCGGCGCTGGGCACAGGCTGCGTCTGGAAGAAAAAGCTGTAACCACCGCCCTCGACTGGCTCAAGACAACCGCCAAATTGACCTCTACACAGGAAAAAGCTTATAATTAAGATACAAGCTTAGCTATGCATGAAAGCTGCGGTATATTCGGCATTTATGCTCCCGGAGTAGATGTTGCCCGAATTACCTTTTTTGGTCTTTATGCCCTCCAGCATCGAGGGCAGGAAAGCGCCGGTATCGCCACCGCCGATGGAAAGAAAATATACCTCCACACCGCTATGGGCTTGGTCTCCCAGGCTTTCACCGAGGACGAACTAGCCCAACTGCCAGGACACGTAGCCATCGGACACACCAGATATTCCACCACCGGCTCCAGCCGAGCCAGCAACGCCCAACCCATACTCATTGAATCTAACTCGGCCACCATAGCTTTAGCCCACAACGGCAACATAGTCAATGCCAAATTCCTCCGCGACGAACTATGCCAGCTAGGATACAATTTCGCTACCACCACCGACTCTGAGATTATCGCCAATCTCATCATGTCCTCCACAGAAAGAAACCCGGTAGACAAGGTAAGGTATGCTATGCGCCGGCTGCAAGGAGCCTATTCTGTGGTCATTCTGACCAAAGACAAGCTAATCGGGGTTCGCGACCCTATGGGGGTACGACCGCTTTGTCTTGGCAATATTGACGGCGGCTGGGTAATTGCCTCAGAAAGCTGTGCCCTGGGTCACATCGGAGCCCATTTTATCAGGGAAATCGAACCTGGCGAAATAGTGGTCATAAATAAGCATGGAGTTAAAAGCTTTAGTGAAGATAACCCACAAAAAGCCTTATGTATCTTCGAGTATATCTATTTCGCCCGCCCCGACAGTATTATACAGGGCAAACTGCTTTATCCGGTACGACAAGCCATGGGCAGAATACTGGCTAGAGAATATCCAGTCGATGCTGACCTAGTGATGGGTGTGCCCGATTCCGCCACCGCTGCCGGCATCGGTTATGCCGCAGCCTCAGGTATACCCTACTGCGAGGGTCTAATCAAGAACCGCTATGTGGGACGAACTTTTATCGAGCCTGACCAGAGACTACGAGACCTGGGAGTCAAGCTGAAGTTCAACCCCCTATCCGAAACAATCGTGGGGAAAAGATTGATAGTGGTTGATGATAGCATAGTCCGCGGCACCACCACTCCCAAGGTGGTCGCCATGCTCAAGCGAGCCGGCGTCAGAGAAGTTCACCTGCGCATCTGTTCACCACCCATACGCCACCCCTGCTTCTTCGGCGTTGACATGGCAACCAGATGGGAACTTATCGCCGCCCAGAAGACCATACCTGAAATTAGAGACGCCACAGGGGCTGATTCCCTAGGCTATATAAGCATCGATGGCTTAATCGAGTCGGTAGGCTTGCCCAAAGAAATCTTCTGCCTAGCTTGCTTTACCGGGGAATACCCTACACCGGTGCAGCTGGAGATGGACAAACTGGCACTAGAAGCCCTACCCTCAGGGAGCTTGAGTGAACTCGGCGGAGCGTGATGCTTATGCCCAAGCCGGCGTTGATATCAAGGCTGCCGACAAAGCCAAAGAGCTTATTAAACGACTTGCCCGGTCTGCTTCCAGACCCGAAGTCTTAACCGATATCGGCTTATTCGGCGGTATGTTCCAGCTTGCAGACTACACCAAGCCCGTACTGGTATCAAGCGTAGACGGCGTAGGCACCAAGCTCAAAATCGCCTCGCTTCTGAATAAGCACGACACCGTCGGTATTGATTTAGTCAATCATTGCGTCAACGATATACTCACCTGCGGCGCCAGCCCACTTTTCTTTCTCGACTATATCGCTATGGGCAAGCTATTGCCGGAAAGGGTGGAGAGCATCGTCAGCGGCATAGCCCAAGCCTGTAAAAACGTCGGCTGCGCCCTAATCGGCGGCGAGACCGCTGAAATGCCGGGAATATACCAGGGCGATGACTACGACCTTGTCGGCTTCATAGTCGGCGTGGTGGAAAAGGCAAACATACTCAACGGCAGCGCCATCTCCTCTGGCGACATTATCCTGGGCTTGCCTTCCAGTGGACTGCACACCAACGGTTATTCACTGGTACGCAAGGTATTCGACATAGACAGGGACCCATCTGCACTAAAGGTCTCCTATACTGAACTGAAGCGAACCCTGGGTGACGAGCTTCTCCAGCCGCACCGCTGCTACTACTCAGAACTGAAGCCGGTTTTGCCCATGATTAAAGGGCTGGCTCACATCACCGGCGGGGGATTCGAAGGCAATATCCCCAGAATACTTCCTCAAGGCTTAGCTGCCCAAATCAGCAAGGATGCCTGGCAGGTTCCGCCCATTTTCAAGCTCATTCAAGAAAGAGGCAAAATCAAAGAAGCCGAGATGCATCAGGTCTTCAACATGGGTATAGGCATGGTCATTATTTGCTCCCCACGGGACATAGCCAAACTTACTGCCGCCTTGCCTGAAAGCCCAAAAATTGGTAAAGTTATCCAATCCACGGATAGCAAAAAAATAATACTTTCCTAAGGAGGCTATTTTGCGTGCTATTGTCAGCGTTTCCAACAAATCAGGACTGGTCGATTTTGTCCGCAAGCTTAAAGATTTAGATGTCGAAATCTACAGCACCGGTGGCACTAAAAAGGCTATCGAGGTCGAAGGCATAAAAGTCCACAGCATCTCAGAGCTAACCGGTTTTCCCGAGATTCTCGACGGTCGAGTGAAAACGCTTCACCCGGTAGTCCACGGTGGTATACTCGCCAGGCGTGAGCTCCCCCAGCACATGGAAGAGCTGGCGAAGAACAAGATTCAGACCATAGACATGGTAGTGGTCAATCTCTACCCCTTTGTCCAGACAGTAACCAAGTCAAATGTTTCACTTGAGGAGGCTCTGGAAAATATCGACATCGGCGGACCGACGATGATTCGCGCCTCTGCCAAAAATTTCCCCTCCGTCTTAGTGGTTGTTGACCCTGAAGACTATGATGTTGTCATTGAAAAGCTGCGAAAGGGCAAAGTGGACCACAAAGAGCGAAAAAGGCTGGCTCAAAAAGCTTTCCAGCACGTCGCTATGTATGACACCGCCATCGCCGAGTATCTCAGAGACGAAGAGACCTTCCCGCAGGACATGACCATAGCTATGAAGAAGCTCTATGACCTGCGCTATGGAGAAAACCCCCATCAGAAAGCTGCCCTCTACACTGAGCAATCCATAAAGCCGAGACCTGCGGGCATGACGTCTGTCAAGCTGCTCCACGGTCCGGAGCTTTCCTTCAATAATTTCCTCGACCTTGAAGCTGCCTGGAGCACAGCTTGCGACTTCACCGACCCTACCATAGCTATCATCAAGCACAACAACGCCTGCGGGCTTTGTAGCAATAAAGACCTGATTGAAGCCTATAAGAGGGCACTTGCTGGCGACCCTGTATCCGCCTTCGGCGGCATCGTCGCTTGCAATCGACCCATAGACACCACCCTGGCTACCGAAATCGATAAAACCCATTACGACTGCATCATAGCCCCCAGCTACAGCGATGAAGCTCTTGACATGTTCAAGCGCAAGAAGAACCTGCGCCTGCTTTCCTTACCTGTACTGCCACAGGGCAGAACTGGAAGAATCGACCTGCGCCCCATCAGCGGCGGTTTCCTAGTGCAGGAAGAGGACTACTACACCAAGGAGGAATTTAAACCTAAGACCGTATCCAAGCGCCAGCCTACCAAGGCTGAAATGCGTGACCTTCTCTTCGCCTGGAGAGCAGTGAAACATATCAAGTCCAACGGCATTGTACTGGCTAAAGATAACACGCTGCTTGGAATGGGCACGGGGCAGCCCAACAGGGTAGTCAGCGTCGAGCTCTCCCTGAAGAGAGCCGGAGATGCCGCCAAAGGCAGTGTGCTCGCCTCCGACGCCATGATTCCATTCCCTGACACCGTCGAGGTGGCAGCAAAGGGGGGAGCAACTGCCGTAATTCAAACCGGCGGTTCGGTAAGAGATAAAGAGGTGATTGCCACAGCCGATAAATATAATATGGCGATGGTGCTCACCGGCATACGCCATTTCAAACACTAAGATGACGGACACAAATGTAGCCCCGACCCTTTAGGGTCGGGCTCCCGAGGCTAAAGCCTCGGGGCTACATGTTTAGAGACACTAAAATGTCGGGACAGGGCTTTAGCCCTGTCCACAGAGAAGAAAGGGAAATGTTGATAATCGATAAAGACAGCGTCAGCGCTACCAGGCAGAAGATAGCTGACCCTAAGAAAATAAAGCAAGCTATTCAAGACGTGAAAAAGATGCTGGAGATTAAGGAGGTCCTCCTGTGGCGGTCTGAGGGAATGGCGCCCTGCTGCGGCTCCCTGTGCAATATATCGGCACATCTCACCCGTGAAGTCAGCATACTGGAAAATACACTGTCGGCACTGGAAAATGGTGATACAGCCCAAGCCGCCAACTTACTGGACGAATATATAAATGTGTTGGAGGCAAGCTGTGAACCCAGCCAGCCAAACTATTGTTGACCTCGATATCCTGGTCGAGGCTCTGCCCCAAAAATCAAAGAAGCTTTTCCAGCGCATATTTTCGGTCTCCACTACCGAGGGCTGTCTCAAGCCACCTGAAGCCATGCTCCCCTGGATTGAGCAGCAGTTCGGTTCGGTAGATAGAGTAACCGAGCAGAAAATCATCAAAGTCACCAATCTGGTCACATTCGAAGGCTCTATATTCAACTCCTTGCGCGCCCTGCGTCCGCGCCAGTTCGAAGACAGGCTCAGAGTCGAAGCCAAAATCCTGGACAGAGCTAAAGACGACCCGCTAAGCAAACCATTAGAAGACACCCCCGAAGACCTTTTCGGCAGGATAAAAGGCAAGCACTGCATCACCGCCAGCAATATCGCCAAATACGATGGACTACATGGCATGATAATCTTCAAAGACTTTAATCCGCTTAAGTTCTCCAGAGAGGAAGTCATCGATTACCTAGATACCGGCTGGCAATGGGCACAGAAAGCCCACCAGTTCGACCCCTCAGCCAAGTACTACTTCTTCCTGTGGAACGCACTGAAGAAAGCCGGTGCCAGCCTGGCACATGGACACGCTCAGGTGGTATTGAGCCGAGACCACCATTATGCCAAAATCGAAGCCCTGCGCCTTGCTGCACTTCGCTATAAAGCTGAGCATAGCTCCAACTATTTCGATGACCTGTACCAGGTTCACCTCGACCTTGGCTTGGCTATGGAGAAGAACGGAATCAGAATCATGTCTTACTTAACCCCAATCAAGGAAAAGGAAATGATACTACTTTCGCCGACCTTGAACGACTCCTTCAAGAACAGGGTCTATGAGGTCTTAGCCTGCTTCCGTGATTGCATGCATGTGACCTCTTTCAATGTAGGCATAGCCACTCCACCACTCAACTCCATGCCCAAAGAATGGAGGGGCTTTCCCATAATCGCCCGCATAGTTGACCGCGGCTATCCCTGGGACGGTTCCTCCGATTTTGGCACCATGGAGCTTTACGCCGCCAGTATAATCTCCAGCGACCCATTCCATGTAATACGAGAGCTTAAGGAGGCTTTAATATAAAGAGGAGGAAAACTTATGGCTAGAGCGGTGATAGTTTCTGACATGTTGCGTGGCTTTATGGAGGAGGGCTATGTGCTCTACTGTGGTGCCAAGGCTCGCCGTATTATCCCCAACATCCAGAAGCTTCTGGAAGCAGAATTAGCCAAAGGTTCGAAGATATTCTATCTATGCGACAACCATGACAAAAATGACCCAGAGTTCGCCATGTTCCCACCTCACGCCGTTGAAGGTACCAAAGAAGCTGAAATCATCCCGGAGCTCTCAAAGTATCCCGGCAAGATAATACCCAAGAAAACCTACAGCCTGTTCTACGGCACTACTCTGGAGAAAGAACTAAAAGAACTCAAGCCGGAGACTGTGGTGGTATGCGGTGTCTGCACCCATATCTGCATATTGCACGGCGTGTCAGAGACCAGAGTCCGCCATTATCCAGTCGAGGTGCCAGTAGATTGCGTCGGTGATTTCGATGAGAAAGCTCATATCTGGGCTATCAATTACATAGAAAAAGTGCTTGGTGCCAAGCTGACCAGAATCACGGGTGCCGAGCTGCCGAAGCCACGCTTCGACATTCCGGACTCCGTCCTGGCAGGAGATACATCGGATATCTACTTCGTCCGCACCGTGGAAATACTAAAAAAAGAGGGCATCAATCCCATAGCCACCATGGAGGTATTCCCCAGCCGCGCTGGCATACTCTGCGGCATCGAGGAGGTCAAAGCCCTGCTGGAGAAAGCCCTCCCCGAAGGCAACCGCGAGGTCTGGGCACTATCCGAAGGCGAGCCTTTCCAGCGGAAAGAAGTGGTTCTAAGGATAAGCGCTCCTTACCAGAGCTACGGCGTCTATGAGACGGTCTATCTGGGCATGCTGGCACATTGCAGCGGCTGGGCAACCGCTGCCAGAGAATGTGTTGAAGCCGCCCAGGGTATACCGATTATCAGCTTCGGCGCCCGCCACGTGCACCCATTAGTAGCCGGCGTAATGGATTATGCCGCTATGGTCGGCGGCTGTGTCGGCTGCTCCAGCGTCTCAGGAGCCAAACTGGCTGGCATAGAGCCCGCCGGCACTATGCCCCACGCTCTGATTATCATCATGGGTGATACCGCCACAGCTTCAAAGGCTTTCCATAAACACATGCCCCCTGAAGTGCCCCGCATCGCCCTGGTGGACACCTTCAAGGATGAGCCGGAAGAAAGCATAATCGTGGCTCAGACGCTTAAGGGAAAGCTGCAAGGAGTCCGCCTCGATACCCCCGGCGAGCGTGGCAGAGTAACCGCCGACCTGGTCAAAGAGACCAGAGCCAGATTGGACTTAGCCGGCTTCAAAGAGGTCAAAATATTCGTCAGCGGCGGTCTCGACCCCGAACGCATAAGATACTTTATCGATGAAGGCGCCCCGGTCGATTCTTTCGGCGTCGGCAGCTACATCAGCGGTGCTAAGCCAATCGATTGCACCGCCGACCTCCACGATATCGAGGGTAAACCCATCGCCAAAAGGGGCAGAATACCCGGCATCACCCAGAACCCCAGGCTGAAGCGGATACTGTAATTAAAAATCCTAAACAATATCAAATTACCTAAATTACAAACCGTCTTTGCTGAGCCATAAAGCCTAAGAGACTGTCCTACATATGGCGGTAAATTAAACGACACATACTCCTCCCCCATGCTATAATACAGGACACGCATCGCTGTGCAGATATAATAAAAATTCTCGCCCAAAAGCTTAATTGACCGACTCGAAAAGACCCGATTAAAGAGCCACCCTGAATTTCAAGGAGGAAAACGGCATGGTTACACAAGAGAAGAAGAGAGCAATACGCCGCCTAAAATCGATGTATCCGCTTCGTGCCAAGGTAAACGAGTCATACCTTAAGGGCACTGAAGCCTTGAAATCAGGCAAACCCGTGGTCTGGGGTATGCTGAACTATTACTATGGCGACTCGGTACTCAAAGCAATGGACATAGAAGTGGTCTACCCCGAGAACTACGGCGCTGCCCTGGCAGCCTTTGGAGTCGCTCAGAAATACCTGGACATAGCTGATGCCGATGGCTACCCCACGCACCTGTGTGGTTATAGCCGGGCTAATATAGGCTACGCATCCAGGATGATGAAGGAGCTGGGTGGTGAAATACCACCCGATGCCCCACTGGGCGGCATGCCCAAACCGGTATTCCTCATGTCCTCAACCGCCGTCTGTGATGCCAGATACAAGTGGTTCCAGGCGCTGGGGCAATACATGGATGTCCCAGTATGGACATTCGAAGCTCCTGTCCCCGGTCTAAAGGAATTCTTCATGGAAGGCGCCTATGAGCGAATGGTTGACATGGGAGTAACGCATCTCAGGGACTTCATCACCTTCGTGGAACACATTGTGGGCAAGAAAATGGACTGGGACAAATTCAGCGAAACAGTCGATTTGATTGTGGAAATAAACCGCGTGCTGCATGAGACCAACGAACTGCGTAAGGCGAAGCCCTGCCCCATGCACAGCAGAGATTTCTGGAGCGCTATGACTCCAGCATTAATGCTGATGGGTGATATAAAGGATTCCCTGAAATGCTACTACGACCTGTATAACGAAGTTAAAGAGCTGGCGGATAATCATATAGGAACTATTGATAATGAGAAGTACCGGATGGTATTCGCCGAGCTACCGCCCTGGCATAGCCTGGCACTATTCGATAGATTGGCTGAGAGGGGTTGGAACTTCGTCATTGAGAGCGTCGGCTATCATCCGCCTATTCCCATAGACCTGAGTGGCGTAAAAGACCCCGTGGAGAAAATCACCAGGTTCAACCTCCAGAAATTCCTCGGCTTATATACAGACGCCAAGAAGCATAATGTTACCGAGGGCGCCCTGGCTTATCCCTATTTAAAGTTTGTCCGTGAATGGAAATGCGACGGGGCACTTCTGCACCCACTCATCAGCTGCCGCAGCGCCTCCACTCATCTACCCTACGTGGCAAACATGCTGCTGGAGATAGTGAAAGTGCCTTCACTGATAATCGAGGGAGACATCGTAGACCTCAGGTTATTCGACATGGCGGATGCCCTAGCCAGAGCAGAGCCATTCGAGGAAACCATGGAGCACTACAGGCGAGTCAGAAAACAGGAGGGCTTCAACTGGTGAAACTACGAACAATTTGAATTTAGTGAGGTTTCAGAATGTCAGACAAAAGCCAGGGGCTGAGCAAAGCCCAGGAAATTTACTTGAACCGGCAGCAGCGAGCCAGAGAACTTAAAGCTGCGGGCAAAAAGATAATAGGCTATCCCTGTGCCTATGTACCGCTTGAGATGCTCACTGCTCTTGACCTGGTACCATACCGGATATACGGCAGCATCAAAGAGCCAATCACCGAGGCAGATAGAGCCTTGCCCACCTCATTCTGTCCCTTTATACGCAGCTGTATCGACCGCTCTTTAAAAGGCAAAGATGACTTTGTAGACGGCTTGGTAACGGCGCATTCATGTGACCCGCAACATAGAACTGCCCACGTCTGGGAATCTTGCGTTAAATACTCATATACCCATTTCATAGATATGCCTGGCACCGTTCGCACCGACTCGCTGGAATATTTCAAGGGGCAACTGGGGGACTTTAAGAAAACGTTGGAGGCTTTCACAGGCAAAAAGCTGTCGCCGGATGCGCTGAAGGCAGCCATCAAATCACACAACCAGCAGCGAGCCCTGGTAAAAGAGCTGTACCAGCTAACCAAGCCGGTTCCGCCACTAGTCTCGGGAACTGAAATCCTTCAGGTGATAAAGGCATTGATGAGCCTGCCCGTAACCGAAGGGAACGAGCTACTGACCCAGGTCATAAGCGAGATAAAAAGTCGCCAGAATATGCCAATTAAAAAACCAGCACGCCTCTTAATCTGGAGCAGCACTTTAGACGATACTGAGATTATGCAGATATTTGAATCCGGGGCAAATGTGGTCATGGACGACAGCTGCGGCGGCTTCAGACCCTTCAGGGCTGAGGTAAAGCTAACTGATGACCCCGTAGATGGACTGGCTGATTATTATCTAAATGAGATAACTTGTGCCCGCACCTTCAGGCAGGCTAAGCTAGGCGAGACCACGAAGGACTACGCCCGCGACCTGCAAAGCCGCTTCGGCTATTTTAAAGGCATCGTCAAAGATTGGAAAATCAACGGGGCTATACTGTTTCTGGTCAGATACTGCGACCCCTTTGCCTTTGAAATGCCGGCGCTCAAGGATTACCTGGAAGGAATCGGTGTTCCCAGCACCTACATAGAATATGATTATACGCAAGGAGCCTTAGCCCAATTAAGAACCAGGGTTGAAGCTTTCCTTGAGACCATTAGCTAAAAAATCAAGAGGTCCGCTTGTATTTCGCCGGTGTCGATATAGGTTCCACGATGACTAAAGTCGTGCTCACGGACACGACTGATAGAGTCTTGTCTGCCATCAAAGGTCCTACAGGACCAGAACATCGCCAGCTCGCCAACGAAGTTATGAGAATGGCACTGGAACAAGCCAGCGTACCAGTTGAACAGGTTGCCTACATCGTGGCTACGGGTTACGGACGACTGAACGTTCCTTTCGCTGACCGCCAGATAACAGAGCTTTCCTGCCATGCCAGAGGCATATCCAGCATATTCCCCAACGCCAGGACTGCCATCGACATAGGCGGTCAGGATGCCAAGTGTATGAAGATTCGCCATGGTAAACTGGTAGATTTCGTTATGAACGATAAATGCGCCGCTGGAACAGGCAGATTTCTGGAAGTCATCGCCACCACGCTGGGCATCAAACTTGAAGACCTAGGGGCTCTATCTCTCAAATCCACCAAAAAGGCGTCAATCAGCAATGTTTGTACCATATTCGCCCAGCAAGAGATAGTGACCCGGCTATCTGAAGGAGAGAAGGCAGAGGACATCATAGCCGGCATTCATGACGCCTTAGCCAGCCGTGTGGCAGCATTGGCACGGCGACTGAAGATAGAAGCCGATGTAGTGCTCACCGGCGGTGTAGCAAAAAACAGCGGCATGGTCAAGGCGATGAAAGAGAATCTGGGCTGTGAAATCCTCGTTCCTCCAGACCCGCTCATCACCGGCGCTATGGGTGCCGCCATACTGGCAAAGGAAAATTATATGAAAGCAACGGCAGAAGGCAAGCCGGTAGCAACAAAGCCCCGCCGCCTAGAAAAAGCCACCTTTTTCCAATAGCGGCATGTCCATGTGTCATTGCGAGTCCCGATTATATCGGGACGTGGCAATCTCAACGAAAGGTAAAACTTAAATGACTTGGTTTATGGGCATAGACATCGGCTCCTTATACAGCAAGGGGGTCGTCACCAAAAATAGTGAACTCCTCGCCCATCATATCGTCCTCTCCGGAATCAATTACCGCGCCACCGCTGAGAACATAAGGCAGGAGCTTCTGAGACAGCTCAATCTAAGTCAGGATGACATAACTGATACCGTAGCCACCGGCGCCGGTGCCGCCAATGTTCATTTCGCCAGTCAGAAAGTAAGCGACATAGTCTGCACCGCCAGAGGTATAAACAGCATTTTCCCTGCCGCTCGGACGATAATAGATGTGGCAGCGCAATCAACCAAGGTGATGCGTATAGATGCCCAAGGGCTGGTGACAAACTTCGCTGTCAGTGAGAAATGCGCTGCTGGCAGCGGTCGCTTTGTAGAAGTCATCGCCAACGTGCTGCGAATAGACTTAAAGGATTTCGGCGCACTTTCGCTCAGGTCCAAAAACCCCGTCTCTTTCAGTACCGGCTGCGCTGTTTTCGGCGAATCGGAGGCAATCACCAGGGTAGCTGAAGGCATACCTAAACAGGACATAGCCGCCGGAGTTAACCAGTCTTTAGCCAGCAAGATTTCCTCACTGGTCAAGAAAATCAAGCTTGAGGAGCCATGTGCCATCTGCGGCGGTGGTGCCTTAAATATCGGCTTGGTCAAGACCATAGAACAGGAACTTAATATCCAACTCTTAGTGCCTACCAACCCTCAAATCATAACCGCACTCGGCGCCGCCGTAACCGCCAGAACCTCAAACCAGCACTAAGTTGAGGTAATAAGCGTAATTATTTCCCGTCCATGGTGAGCTTGTCGAACCATGAGACTTTGCCCTTCGGCAGGCTCAGGGTGAGCGCAACCATGGCAGCTTTTATATTACGTCATTATCACAAATAAGTACTAGCCTACCAGAGTGCGAACTGCCTGTAGACTCGACCCTTTAGGGTCGAGTTCAGCGAGGCTAAAGCCTCGCTGCTACATATGCCCTATTCCACCCAACAAATGTAGACCGGATAATGTCCCTCATGTCATTGCGAGCCCCGATGCAATCGGGACTCCTCACGATGACAGAAATCTATAAGAACTCAGCCAGGCTAAAGCTTATACCCTCTCCCTCGACGGGAGAGGATTAAGGTGAGGGTGAAAACCAACGTAATCCCCCTCCCTCTAACTCCCTCCCGCCAAGGGGAGGAGAACAAGATACGACCGTTAAGTGTCGAGCTCAGCCGTCATGACATCCACATAATATGCTAGAATAGCCGTAACTTAAGTAGAGGAGCGGTGATGAGATTAGTTACGCCGATTCTGGTTGCCATCCTGTTATTAAGCTCATCGATGACGGGCTTCGTTGTTGCGCCATGCCATGCCATCACCTCGGACCCGCCCCTAGAAGAAGCCACTCCTATAATTACAAATGCCATCTTATCCGGTGACGAAATCATCCCGAGTAAAGTCTCTTTGCAAACATCATATCTTTCTCTGTCGCTCACAACCAATAAGTCCGTATATCTGACCGGTGAGACTGTAAGCATTACCGTCAGCACAAACGCCATCAATACGCATATTCGCTTGTTGGCTCAGCTTCCGGGTGGCTCCCAGGAAACAATCGACAATATCACCACAAACGCAACACATACGCTATCCTGGCAAGCACCATCCACACCAGGACAGGTAAGATTAACTTGCGAAGGTGAAGCCATCGTGGAAGTATGGGAAACCTGCGCCAGATATGTATGTGTCGACCAAGATTGTCGGTGGGATTCTTACCCCTGTACCCGGTCGATGTCAGTCACGGGCAATGCCTTCTCCGACATTCGCGTTTTCAGCCGGACTACATCAATATCTGGTTATATTACAGATACAAATCAACGACCGGTACCCGGAGCCACCGCCTATCTTTCCAGCACAATGCAGAGCACGACATCAAACAGCGACGGGTATTATGAATTCAGCCCCTATCAGCTTGACAACAACTACGCTCTGGTCAACCAGATACCTACGGTTACGGAAACCGTATCTGTTGAGGCAATCGCCTGTGAACCACAGCCGGGTAAAAGTGTGCAGGTTCAAGCCGAGCGCGATGCTCCAGACGTTAACTTCACCTTGAAACGTTATTTCTATCCGGCGGATATTGATTTGTCTCAATTTACCTTCGCCGCTTTTCCAGGCTGGCAAGAAGCTAATGAATACACCACGTGGCAGGACATACTGGGGATTACCATCGATGGCACGGTGGAGCCGAGAAAGTTGTCATACGGAACAAAGGATATATCGCCCCCCCTGTTCAATGTCGGCAATAAAAAGCTGTACCTCATCACCAAGCCGGAGCTGGGTCGCTATTTTCTGGAGCTACAGGGCACCCGGAACACAGACTATACAGTTGCTGCTGCCACAACGCTGAACAACATATATCTCGAGCCAGTAACTGTAAGCGGAAATATCCGAGACAAAAATGACCAGCGGCTCAGACTCATGCTCGAGGCTGACGGAATGGAGCTGAAGGTCATTAAGTCGCCTTCTCTGCTCCTCATCATTATCCCAATCGTTGTCGGTCTTCTCGGTGGCATCGCAGTTGCCTACTTTTTTACCGGCGGAAAATTCCACGGCACAAGAAAAGAAACTACCGTCCGTAAACCACCGAAGACAAAGAAGACAGCCAAAGGAAGGGCTGGTGGAAAGTCAACAGCCAGAAAGACCAGAGAAGTAGAGGAAAAGTCGAATAAAGACAAGGGTAAAAGCAGAGAAAAAGGTGGAGCCAAAGGCTGATGAGCAAAATTGGCAAAAAGGCAAACTTAAAAGTCTGGGGTAGCCCCGAAGACAGCAGCGTTGTTATCTACATAGACAAGCAAGCCTATGACGCTATTCACCACCACGGTGCAGCCACCCCCCAACGAGAAGTAGTTGGTATTCTTCTGGGCAATTTCTCCGAAGATAGCACTGGCAAATATCGAGTTGACATCGTCGGCATCGTAGAATCGGACTACGCTACCGGGAACCAAACTCAGGCGCAGTTCACTCATCAAGTCTGGTTACAACTCGTAGAATCAGCACAGAGAAAATATCCCGACCAGAAAGTCGTTGGCTGGTATCACACTCACCCCGGATTTGGGGCTTTTATGTCCGATGACGATGTGAATGCTCATCGCGTTGCTTTTTCTCATCCCTGGCACGTGGCTGCCGTATGTGACCCTGTGAAAAACGAGCTCTGCTTTTTCGGCTGGGACGGCTCAGAAATAAAGGCAATCAAAGGTTTCTATACCTACGAAGCCCCGGCTAAGGAGCTAAAACTGTTACCTCCTCCGAGGAAGAGGACACTATTACAAACAAAGATGCCTGCCTTCCTTATACCTGTTTTGGCACTTTTTGTGGCATTGTTCATCATAATAGGACTTACCTTCACCGTCTGGCTGCCAGGAGAGCAGAATGCAAGCCAAACACCGTTTGAAAATTTTCCAGCGGCTGTTGTCTCATTCCTCAATGATGATAAAGCAGAGGTATATAACTATTATTTTATTCGAAATGACAGTGAGGTCTGGCGTTATACATTGAACAAGGAGGAGCCGTGGGATAAGGAAATGCCTCTTCCCATCACCTTGAAAGAGATTGTGGAACAGCCAACAGTTAATACGCAAGAGAACGGTGGTGACATCATCGGCACCTTGACATTGCAAGCTAAAGATGAAAAGGGAGGACTTTGGTCCTTAAGCACAGATATTCTCACTAACGGCAAACTTGTAGGATGGCAGAAAACAGAAATAAGTGCAACAACGCCAGCAACCGGCGTATCACTTCCCATCCCTGAGAAATATTTGTTCTTCGGCACAGCCAAAGATACGATAACCCTACAATTAGCCTTCGCTGGCAGTGAAAACCTCCGCTGGCTCATTTCATCTAAACCGGAATGGATAAAGGTGGATAAAGAATCCGGGGTCGGTAATGCTATCGTCAATGTTACGGTGCAGCGTAACGAACTCAGCCCGGGAGACCACATAGGTAAAATCATCTTCAGTTATGACGGTGACAAAAGGACAGATGAGGTGCTCGCCTTCGTTACAGTCCTCCCAGCGACCGAACCGGTGTCAGCAGGAGTAAGCTTCAAGATTATTTCCGTAACAGATGAAAGCAATGACGGGAAAATTTCACGGGGTGGCGAGGAAATCTTAGTCGTCGTTCAGAATACAGGACAGAGCTCTGGTGAAGCTGAAGTTTCAATCAACTCCAGCGAAATATTTACCATACTGGAGTCACCCGAAACCGAAGAGTTAAAGCCTGGCGAAGAATTTACTTTTGCATTCCGACTTAAACCTAATACTATGAGAAGCGGAATCAGTGAAAGCTTGGTCTTTAAGGTTAAGAACTTAACCTCAGCCGCCGGTGAATATGATGAAGAATCAGAACGCTTCTTTGCACCATAGCCATAGCCCAAACGCCAGCCAGAGCCGCTACGATACTCTTAGACTGATTTCCTGGTGGCAACAGGAAAAAGTGGCTAACGCCAAGGTGATGATAGTTGGTGCCGGCGCTCTGGGAAATGAGATTTTAAAAAATCTAGCACTCGTCGGCATCGGCTATATGCTTATAATCGACTTTGACGTCGTTGAAGCCACCAATCTCACCCGCTCCGTACTGTTCCGCCCTGAAGACATCGGTAAGCTGAAAGCTGAAGTAGCTGCTCAGCGACTGAAGGAGCTGAACCCTGATGTCAAGGTTGCCTGCATTTGTGGTGATGTCACCAGCGATGTCGGTCTTGGCGTTTTCCGTAGCATGGATGTCGTTCTGGTTGGAGTAGATAATTTCGGCGCCAGGATTTTTGCCAATCGTGCCTGCTTCAAGTTGGGCACGCCATGGATTAACGGTGGCATTCAGGAATTGGTGGGGGAATTCCACGTCTATATACCAGGCAAAGGCGCCTGCTACGAGTGCAATCTGCCCACGGAAGCATACAAGGAAATAAAACGCCGCCTCTCCTGTTTGCTGCCAATCGAGGAGGTGAAACAGGGAAGAGTCCCAACAACACCCACTATCGCCTCAATTATCGGCGGACTACAGGTCCAGGAAGCTCTTAAACTTACCCACAGACGTAAGATTGCTGGCGGCAGCGGTCTCATTTTCAACGGCATGACCAACGAATTTTTGCCAGCTAACTTTTCTCTGAACGAAAGATGCCTAAACCATAACCCCATCAAATCCGTTATCCCCATTGGAAGTGGTGCTGCTGACAGCACCTTCGGGAAGCTATTGCAAATGGCTGAAAAGAAGCTTGGTTCTGGGACAGCGCTCCATCTGGATTTTGACCTGGTCTTCAAAGCTACCTGCACCTGCAGTTACACCAAGCAGATGTTAAAGCGACTCGAAAAACTCAGCACAGACGAGCTAAGGTGTCCAAAGTGCAAAAAGCTCATGCAGCCACATATAACATCCACTATCAGCAAGGCTACACCATGGTTGCTGGAAAAAACCCTGTCTCAAGGACAAGTGCCCCCATTTCACATTATCACAGCAAGGAACGCGACATCGGCAGTCCACTTCGAGCTTGACGCCGACAAAGATAAAGTATTAAATTTCAAATGAAAGGAGGTTAATTATGGAGGAAATAGAGGTAAAACTAGTTCGTCTGTGCCCAAATTGTGGTCCCATTACTGACTACGATGCTGACTTAAAATGCAAGGCTTGCGGAAAGTACACCAAAGAAGAGATCATTGCCGGCGAATTAACTGTAGGACCTGGGGCAGCGATTGCAGGACGAGAGGAACGCTATGGACAAAGGAGAATGTGCCGTGAGTGCGAAAAAGAAATAGATGCCAATGCCAGAGTATGTCAATACTGCGATATAAAAATACCCGATAGCCGCGTTTCAGCAAACACCATTATGGCTATGGCTGTCATCCCCGGCATCTTCGGACTGCATGGTCTGGGACACATAATTCTGGGCAGAATCGCCATAGGTTTTCTTATTCTCTTTGCCGGACTGGCTCTCATCGGCGGCTTGATTGCCTGCGCTGTTACGTACTATTACTACCTGGATTCAACCTATATTGCTCTGATTGCCATACTAGCCGTTGCTTACATCTTCCTATTTGTCTGGCAAGTAATGGATGCCAATAACAGCGTTAGCAAATACAACCGAGCCTATGAGAGCCACAAGATAGCATAAGGCGGAGTGCTGAAACTGTGACGGTAGTGTTTGTCCTGGCTTTATGCGTAGCCGGCTTTGTTGTTGCTTTCGTAGTCCTATACACAGTACGGAGAGGATATATAAAGACTAAGCCTGCAAACCGAGAGATAGCTAAGAACATGGAGGAGACGCCTTGTTACTGGTGCGGCAAACAAGAATACAGCGCTACAAACCCCGCTTTCATCTGCCCCAAGTGTGGCACAATGCATCACCGGTCATGCTGGGAGGAATATGGAGGCTGCACCACATGGGAGTGCCCTCTGGCACCAATCGAAGAAAAGGCAAAGGAAGTGGCTTAATAATCTTGAGCGACATAATGAAGGAGGTGGCTTAAATGAGAGTATATATCTGGGATTTCACCCATGACCGCTATTATCCGGCATTAGTCTCCGAAAATGCCACAGTTGGTAGGCTGCTTTCACAAATCACACCGCAAATAGTTAGGGAGCGGGGACCCGGCAGACAAACAGTTGCTTATCTACAGAAAACCAGTGAACAATTATACCGAAATCCACAGGGACGATATGTAAGAAAAGCCGGAGTCTCACGATACCTCACACTTCATCCGTGGCAGACTCTGGCATCGGCTGGCGTCATCGAAAACGAGATACTGGTACTATGCTACTTTATACAACCAGGTGTAGTGGTCGCTGATTTGCAAGAGCGGCTACACCAAGAATATGAATGGCTAAAGGAGCTAACCGCCAAATCCGGTCTTATTGAGGTCGAACCTAAAGAAGGGAACCCACCCACAAAATACCGCGTCACTCTTAAGTGCAAAGGTATGATGCTCCACCCGACTACGGGAAAGCCAACATTAACAGCAAATCACATCCTGGAAATTTACCTTCCTGCCGGTATACCGGGCTACCCCAATGAGGCGCCTTATGTCCTCTGTCTCACCTCACATTTTCACCCCAATATCAGCCCGGAAAACAACATGGTCTGCATAGGCATAGAACGAGACTGGGATAGCTCTCTGGATATCGCCTGGCTGGTTACACACCTGGCAGACATGATTACCTACCGTGCCTATGGCTTCGAGAAACCTTACAACCAGAAGGCGGTAAAATGGACCCAAGCCAATAAGGCAAAATTGCCGCTGGATAGACGTCCTCTGTTTAAAGAGGAGACAGCCGTAGCCACGCCGTCTAAAGAAGCTAAAGAAAAGGTCTCGTTCGAGAAACCATTCGATGTAAAAAGGGTGCCTGCAAAGCCAACGCAGTCGACAAAGGCAAAGCGAGCCAGAAAAAAGACCACAGCAAAAGTCAAGCAGCAAAAGACAAAGCAGACAGCAAAGGCTAAATCTCCCAAACGAGGCACTGCACGCAGTAAGCGAAAATAAAACACCGTCAGGTATTTATCGGAGAATATTAGAGACAAGAACAAGAAAGGAGAGACAAAAATGGACAGAGAAATAGCCATAGAAAGGAGAGGTCAATGAAGATAAACAGACGAACGCTATATATCTTGCTTCCGATATCTGTTCTGGTTTTAGTCGGGGCGTTCTTTGCCGGCTCTGCCTGCGTCCCACCGGGGACGATGCCACCGGTGTGCCAGCAATGGTACGAAAAGGGGAAGCAAGAGGGTTACGACAACGGCTACAACGAGGGCTTCAACAGGGGCAAAGATGCTGGCTATAGCGACGGCTATACTAAAGGTATACAAGAGGGCAAGGCACTGTGTCCAGAATGTCCCAAATGTCCGGAATGTCCTCAATATCAATATCAATATCCCTATTACTACCAGTATTATTATCCATACTATTACTACGGATACGGATACGGGGACTACTGGTCTGGATATAACAATTGCAAGACCCAGTTCTGCACCCAGTGCCCAACTTGTCCGCTCTGCCCGTAACAAATATTAGACCTAAAAATCTAAACAAGGTGCCTTGCATACGAACAGATGTGGGGCAGACCTTGAGGTCTGCCCCACTGTTTTGTTATGGATACACCTAAAACCAAAAGCTAGAAATGCAAAAATATTGCTCCTCGGAGTCAGGATGGTTAAAACACATCCTTTTAAACTTGGCATTTTGTTGAAAAAAGGAATAGAATCAGCATGTCTTTTGATTCAGGGCTGCCACATAGCCCTTTCTTAAAACCAAACCAGAAAGTAGGAGACAGAAATGCTAGAAGTATTTTTGACTGAAGAGCAGAAGAAATTTAAACGCGAGGTGCAGGATTTCGTCAAGAGCGTTCCACGGCAGCTCATACTCGATATGGATGCCGATAAGGTCAAGTTTCCCTACGAATTCGTCAGAGAGGCAGGAAAAAGAAATCTTCTTGGCATAAGATTCCCCAAAAAGTACGGTGGCAGAGACCTCAAATGGGTGGACGAAATACTCCAAATAGGAGAGGTTAATAAGCTGGGCATACCATTCGCCTGCCTGTGTTCAGTCACCTCCATCGTTGGTGAAGGCATAAATGTCTTCGGCACCGAGGCTCAGAAGCAGAAATACTTGAAGCCACTCATAGCCGGCACGCAATGGGCTGGCGAGGCGCTCACCGAGCCCAGAGGTGGCTCCGACTTCTTCGGTGCCACCACCATGGCTCGAAAGAGAGGCAATACCTATTGCCTCACCGGGCAGAAACGCTTTGTTGTCGGCTCCGAAGGCGCCGATTTCTTCCTGGTATTCGCCGTCACCAACCCCGGAGCCGGTCGCGATTCAATAAGCGCCTTTATTGTTGAACGAGACTTCGGTGTCGAGGTCAAACATGTCTACGGCTTGATGGGCAGCCGAGGAGCCGGCACAGGAAGGTTAGTTTTCCGCGATGTGCCAGTTCCGGAAGAAAATCTGGTGGGTAAAGAGAACGAGGGGGCGAAGGTGTTCTACAAGCTGATGGTGCCAGAAAGGCTTCTTTCCGGCGGCGTGGGCGGTTCACGGGCTATTCTAGAAATAGCTGCCAGATATGCCAACAAGAGGAAGGCTTTCGGTCAGACTATAAGGAATTTCGAGGGAGTTAGCTTCAAAATCGCTGATTGCGTGACCAAGCTCGATGCTGTCAGCACCTTATCCTATGCTGTAGCCAAAACGATAGATGACGGCATAGGTACCGCCGGTTATCAAAGGAGACTGGTGTCCGAGGTCAAGAAATTCGCCACCCAAACACATTGGGAGGTGGTAAACGATGCCATGCAAATTCTGGGTGGAATCGGATACACCAACGTCTACCCCGTAGAGCGAGCCCTGAGAGAAGCCAGATTAGCCATGATATGGACCGGCAGCAGCGAAATCATGAACCTAATCATACAGCACGAATACTACAAGGAAATACTGGCTAAAGGAGTTGAAGGCAGGGACATTGAAGCCGATGTTGCCCTTACAGAAGAACAGCTGGCTGAAGAGAGGATTTACGAGTCAGAACCCGTGACTACCACACCATGAGGCGAAATAAAATCCTAAATACCAAGCCCTAAATCCCAAACAATATCAAAACTAAAATTATTCAGACTTGACAAGACAACCTCACTATGAGGCGAAATAAAATCCTAAATACCAAGCCCTAAATCCCAAACAATATCAAAACTAAAATTATTCAGACTTGACAAGACAACCTCACTGCAGTACTATATGCGTAAATGTGCATGTAGTGACAAGGTCTTACAGATGCGAGCGCTAGTAAAAGCTTTTAAGGCACTTTCCGACGAGACCAGGCTGAGGATTCTAAACCTGCTGCTGGAGCGAGAGTGCTGTGTCTGCGAGGTAATGCAGGCACTAGACATCTCCCAACCCCGTGCCTCACGGAACCTGGGTGCCCTCTACGATGCCGGCCTCCTGAAGCTCAGGCGAGAAGGACTCTGGGCGCTTTATTCAATAGACAAGGAAGGTTTGAAGGAGCACTACGCAGACCTGATTGAAGCCGTCAGAAAAGCGCTGGACGGAAACGAGACGGCTCTGCAGGATAGACAGAGACTGAGGAATGCCAAAAGAATAGGACCCGGCTGCGTGCTATCAACGACCAACTAATCTTTTTTGCCTTATTATATGCGTGTATGCATATCCAAGAATTTACGACAGGAGCGGATATCTAAACATGCCACTGGTTATAGAGCTTCTTAAAGGCGGTGTGGCTGCCTTACAGGACTACATCCTAGCACACACGCTGACCTGCCTGGTGCCCGCTTTCTTCATTGCTGGAGCTATCTATGCACTTTTCCCCAAGGAGAAAATACTTCGTTACCTCGGACCAGACACGCCAAAGTATATCTCCTACCCTATGTCGGTTGTAGCCGGACTGTGCCTGGCGGTCTGCTCCTGCACTGTTCTGCCCCTGTTTGCCGGCATACGGAGGAGCGGAGCCGGCATCGGTCCCGCCATCGCCTTTCTTTATACCGCCCCGGCTACCAATATACTGGCTATCATCTATACGTCGAGCCTGATTGGCGTTGATTTTGCCCTCGCCCGTATCATACTGTCCATCAGCTTCGCCCTTATCATAGGCATGAGCATGGCTGCTCTATTCCCCGACAAGAAACTCAATAATACGACAGATGACCCACCCACTGAGGCTTTCAGTATGACCAAAGCGAATCAAGTCTCAAACTGGCTCTGGGTATTCTTCGCCCTCCTGGTTGCCATATTGCTGTGGGGGGCTTCCTCCCTGATAACCTGGGCAGTGAAACTCATCGGGCTTGCTGTGCTCCTGGTGGCGCTGGTGCTTGTAGTCAGACATACTTTAAGCCGGGATGAAGTGATTAGCTGGATGAAGGAAACATGGTTCTTTGTCCGCACCATTCTCCCGCTGTTGCTGGTCGGAGTCTTTGTGGCTGGTATGCTCAGGGCAGTGATACCGGCAGACTTCGTCATTAAATATTTCGGCAGTTCTACATTGTTAGCCACTCTGGCAGCAGTACTTTTTGGAGTCTTCATGTACTTTCCAACACTTGTCGAGGTACCCATGGCACGCATGTTCCTCGACCTGGGCATGGGCAAAGGAGTCCTACTAGCCTACCTGCTCGCCGACCCGGTTATCTCGCTACCCAGCATTCTGGTCGTCAGGCGGTTTATCGGCACCAAGAGGCTCCTCTGGTACGTGGGTATAATAATAGTCTGCTGCACTGCCGCCGGACTGATATACGGCTGGATTACTAGTCTATAAAATCGAAGACATTTTGATAAATGAGAGGAGGACAAAATGAATATAAAAATCCTAGGACCTGGCTGTGCCAGATGTCACCAGTTGGAGAAGACCACCACAGAGGTGGTAAAAGAGCTCGGCATCAACGCCACCGTTGAGGAGGTTAAGAACATGAACAACATCATAGCTTACAATGTCATGATGACCCCGGGGCTGGTGATTAACGAGCAAGTGGTCAGCAGCGGCAAGGTGCCTACAAAAGCAGAGATTACGCAACTAATCATAAATGCCATGGCTAAAGAAGAGCAGTAAAAGGGCTCTTGATATTGCCATCACCGTAAAACATGACAAATCAAAAGTACTGAAGGAGATACCAAAAGCATGAACATCTCGCTTAGAACCAGGATACACTTCGCTATAATCGCTATACTGGCTGTCGGACTGCTTTATGCTTGCGCCAGCCCGCCTGCCGAACCAGTCCCAACACCCGAGCCTCCGGAGACACCTCAAGTAATAACTCCATCAAACGAGCCTTCGAACACGCTTGATAGGGTGGACGTCGTCTATTGCCATCGCCCGCAACGCTGCCCTACCTGCCTGTGCTTCGAAGAGCGCATTCGCTATGTCATGAGCACCTATTTTCAAGACGAGTTAGAAAGCGGCAAGATGACTTTTGGTGTATATAACATCGGTGACGACAAGAACGTCGACATCGTCAATAAATACGGTGCTGTTGGCTCACAATTGTTTATCAATACGGTAAAAGATGGCACCGACCACATTAGCGATATACAGGCTATCTGGGACTGGAAATGCAGAACGAATAAAGCGGGCTTTGACCAGCAGGTCAAAGATGTCATCGAGCAAAGCCTGGAGGACATAGAATAATGGACATGGGCAGCATCCTGGGCGGTTCCAATATCCCGGTAGTAACAGCGCTACTTCTGGGATTAATAACCGCCATCGCCCCCTGTCCTTTGGCTACCAACATTGCCGCCGTGGCTTATATCACCCGCAACGTGGCAGACCGTAAATACGCGGTCATAACCGGCTCCCTCTATACACTGGGACGCATGTTTTCTTATTCTGTTCTGGGTATCCTTATCATCGTGCTTGGTATGGAAATCCCCTGGGTATCTTCATTTCTTCAGGATACCGGTGAGCAAATTTTAGGTCCAATACTGGTCATAGTCGGCATACTCATGCTTTTCATCGACAGAGTCTCTTTCGGTAGCGGAGGCGGCAAATTAGCTTCACTCGGGAGCAAAGTAGCCAACTGGGGTATGGTCGGCGGGTTCCTGCTAGGTGTTATTTTTGCCCTGGCTTTTTGTCCCTATAGCGCAGTCTTGTTCTTCGGCGCGCTGATGCCAATAGCCCTAAAGTCCACTGGCGGTATGGGATTGCCCGCAGTTTATGCCATCGGCACAGGCTTGCCCGTGCTGATATTCGGCGTGCTTCTGTCGCTGGGCATAGCTGGAGTTGCCAACTGGCTGAATGCGGTTACTCGCGTAGAGAAGATTGTCCGGATAATCATGGCTGTCGTCTTTATAGCCATAGGTGTATACTATATAGTGCTGTGGATTCAGTCTTAGGCTGCTCTATGCAATTGCCTGAAATAGAGAAATGAAAATACCACTGGCAAACAGGTCAAGCACGTCATTTAGAAAGACGTAAGATGGTGAAACGGACTACAAGAAAAGCAAAAAAAGCCGTATCAGGCAACATTATCAAAGTTCAAGATAAAACCAGAAATATAATAAGTTTGGTCGCCAGCATCCTTGTCGGTCTCACCTTACTGATATCCGGCACGGGCAAAATAATTGGCGCCGAAGAGATACCAGCACAGGTTGTTGACTTCATCAGTAACATAATTCCCGAAGTCTTCATAACCCCAGCCACTCTCTCTTTTCTGTATGATGTTTTCATACCTCATGTCGTTCCCTGGACAGAATTCATTTTGGGAGCTTGCCTGCTCATCGGCTTCGTACCTCGTCTTATGGCAGTTCTGACCATCCCACTCCTCCTATCATTCCTGGGGACAAATGTTTGGTCGATTATTCAGGGAGGATATGCCACCTGTGCCAGCTGTTTCGGTATCTGGGAAAAATATCTCGGCTCTCTCACACCTGTTCAATCCCTCATTTATGACCTCGTTCTTATGGCTTTTGCCATTCTAATAATAATCTTCCATCCGACTGGATTCCTTTCCAGCAGAAAGTGGCTAGAAAATCTAGCCAAAAGAAATAAGAAACTTGATATGACAAAGATAAAATTAGGAATATCTGAATTCGGTAACAGCTTGCGGGCTTTCGGCTCAAGAGTCTTAGCATATCGAAGGCAAATTGGAGGGAAAGTCAGACAGCATCCCCACGTTGCCTTAGCTGTTGGTATATGCCTTCTGGGCGTGGTTTCATACGGCGTCGTCGCAGCCTTTACCTACACCGCTGCACACAAAAATGACATGAGAGAAAAAATACCCGTTATCTCTGATGTACACGTAGAAGTATCCGAGACGAGCGCAGTCATCTCCTGGACAACAGACAAGCCAGCAATAAACAGCATCGAAATATATACAAAAGACCGCGTTCTAATCGCTACCGCGACTGATGAAAACCCAGTCCCTGTCCACCAAATATCCGTTGACGGACTTCTTCCCGATAACACATACTTCTTCAAAATACTATCTGCCGATAAACAGGCACTGCCTGAAGAGAGCTCATTCAAAACACTGGCAATAATTCCATTAACAATCTCAGATGTAAAAGTGTCCGACTTCATCGAATCCAGTGCTACGATAACATGGGTCACCAGCAAGCCAGCCACCGGCGAAGCTGAATATTGGGTTAAAGGCTCTAAAGACCGACAGACGGTATCAAGCGATGAGTCCACTACCCAGCACAGTATCAATCTGACCTCGCTAGGAACCAACGCTATTTATCAATACCAGGTAAAGTCTACAGATGCCAGCGGACAGCAAGCGGTCTCACCTGAACTTACCACGAGCGCCCAAATAGGCAAGCCTGCCCCCAATTTCACACTCAATTCACTGGATGGCAAAACCGTATCGTTAAGCGATTACCGGGGAAAGTTAGTCATGCTGGACTTCTGGATATGGTCGTGCTCGGCTTGCAGGCAAAAGATGGCTATAATTCAGGAAGCTTCCACCAGAATACCAGCAAAAAAGATGGCAATACTCACCGTCCACTTCATGGGTAGAGAATCAGCAATTCGGAGTTATGCTGAGGGCGAGAAATTTACTGTTCCCATTCTTCTTGACCCTGAGGGAACAGTGACCGAACTTTATAATGTGAACGCTTTCTCCACAATTTTCTTCATAGATAGTGACGGAATTATCCGGTCAATAGACCCAGAATTCAACAACGCCGAAGAGTTAGAAGATATTTTTACCACCCTGCTTAAAGGCATGTAAAAGTCTCGTTTACTATGCTTAAAGTCAAGCCGCCCGATGGTTATCCTCCAGAGGAAGGGCGTTATATCAGGGGTAACGATTATTCTCCTGTCGCCGTCTGCGTAATTCTGGATACCTTCGACTTCGCTATACCGCCCGAACTGAACGAACTGGTTATGGTCGGCACAGATTCAGGAGCGGCACTTTCCGGAATGCTACAAACAGAGAATATCGGGCTGGAGAAGATGATTTGCAACATCGTGGCTAACCCGAATATCCGTTACATCGTGCTCTGCGGCAGGGAATCAAGCGGGCATTTGCCCGGAGAAGCACTACTGGCACTTAAGCAGAACGGGATTGACGAAACAAGGCGCATTATCGGTTCAAAAGCCCTTACCCCCTACCTCTCCAACATACCCACTGGGCTAGTAAACAGATTTAACCAACAAATAGTCAGTATCATCAACCTGCTGTGCCAACCGGGTGAAAGGGACACCAAAGTCCCTGGGTTAAATCCAAAAGCCATCGAGGAGGCAGTTCGGAGCTGCTATCAAGAAAATCCCGTAGTCTTCATGGGCTACACGCTCTATGACGTGGGAGCTTATCCTGAACCGACTATACTTCATAGAATCGTGGCAAAGCTAGCCCAACAGCAACAAACTATAGAACCCGGTAAATCTAAGATGAGCCTGGGGCTCGTGCTGCATAAGCTGCTGCCCCAGACCGATTGTCAGAAGTGCGGCAAAAAGACCTGCCTTGCCTTCGCCATTGACCTGGCGAAAGGCAAATGTCATCTCGGAAATTGCCATTATCTCGACCAGCCTGAATTCAGTGAAAACCGCAGAGCTTTAGCTAAACTCTTGGAATGAGGGGGAATGACTATGGAAAACGCCGAGCCGAAAACTATAGCTGGTAGACTCTCCATAATAGATAGGTTCCTGACATTGTGGATATTCCTGGCTATGGGCTTCGGGGTCGGATTAGGCTATTTCATTCCCGGAGTCGCCAACTTCATAACCTCGCTTCAAGTAGGAACTACCTCAATACCGATAGCTATAGGGCTGATTTTGATGATGTACCCGCCGCTGGCAAAGGTGAAATACGAGGAGATGAACAAGGTATTCTCTGATATCAAATTCGTGGGATTCTCTCTATTCCAGAACTGGATTTTTGGTCCCATTCTCATGTTCGTCCTGGCTATTGTCTTCCTAAGAGGTTATCCGGAATACATGGTTGGCGTTATCCTTGTTGGACTGGCTCGCTGTATCGCCATGGTCATAGTCTGGAACGAGCTCGCCCAGGGCGACAGAGAATATGCCGTAGGTCTGGTTGCCCTGAATGCCATCTTCCAAGTCCTGTTCTATTCGGTTTACATTTTCATTTTCATCACCTTGCTTCTGGGCAAACTAGGCATCGTCGAAGGGTTAAATGTAAGTATATCCATTACCGAAGCCGCCAAAACTGTATTCATTTACCTGGGGATTCCCTTCCTTGCCGGCATTATCACCAGATACGGCATGATAAAACTGAAGGGCAGAGACTGGTTCGAAGGCACTTTGATGCCTAAGTTGAGCATCATAACACCAGCAGCACTGCTTTTCACCATCGTGGTCATGTTTTCGCTTAAGGGAGAATACATCGTACAGTTGCCTCTGGACGTTGCCAGAATAGCAGTGCCGCTTATCATCTATTTCTTCTTCATGTGGTTTTTCACCTTCTTCGTCGCCTACAGAATGAAAGCCAGCTATCCCAGGGCAACCGCAGTATCTTTTACCGCAGCATCGAACGATTTTGAATTAGCCATAGCCGTGGCAGTGGCTCTTTTTGGCATTAACTCAGGCGAAGCCTTTGCCACCGTCATAGGTCCACTCATTGAAGTACCTGTGCTCATCAGCCTGGTAAACGTGGCTCTATACTTCAAGCGAAAGTTTTTTAAATGAAGCCTGAAAACGGAGCTGAATAGAAGGCAAAAAACCAAGCCCCTTTTGACAAGATAATGTAGACTGTGCTAGAATTCGAAACATGTCGAATCTTCGAAATGCTGACGCCGAGCGACTCTCTCACGCATTTAAGGCATTGTCAAACCCGCACCGCTTGAGCATTTTCATACGTCTGGCTTCATGCTGCCCGCCTGGAGGAACCTGTAACGCAGACGCTGATATACGCGAGTGTGTAGGGGCAGTGGGCAAAAACCTGGGTCTGGCGCCTTCAACAATCTCACACCACATAAAGGAACTCCATAGAGCAGGTCTGATTAAAATGAAAAGGCGTGGGCAAACTGTCGAGTGCTGGGTTGACCCTGAGACGCTTGATTCGCTGGCTACGTTTTTCAAACAGCCTGTCAACGTCTGATTTTTGTCTGATGTTAGAAAGGGGGCTATATAATGAGCGACAAAGGTTCTGAAAAAGTGCAAAAGACAGATTGTTGTCCCCAAAAGGATTGCTGCCCGTCTCCGGTAGATACTACTAAGCCGCAACCGCCAAGCAGGCAGCCATGGTGGAAGATTGCCGTCTTTGCCTTAGGAATGCTCATGATTGCAGGTGCAGCAAGCTATTCCATCATAACGCGGCATATCAATGCTTTAAATACCCCGTTGGATAAAAGCGGCATACCGCAAATAGCTTCAAGCACTGGTGGAAACGCCTCAAACATACTGGGTCTTGGCGACCTGGCATGGGTGCAAAATCTCAGCACAGCGTTTGCCAAGCACGATTTCATTTTCGTAATCTTGTCAAGCAATGATGATGATTCGACGAAGAAAGTTGCCAGCCAGGTGGCTAATGTAGAAGCGAAAATCAAAGCCGAAGGGGGAAGTGTTGGCAACTTGACACTGAGCCCGAGCGACCCTGAATTCTCCACTACAGTCGAACGCCTGGCTATTCAGCAACTGCCAGCGGTTCTCCCCATCAGCAAGAGCGGCAACGCAGCAATCGTCACCGGAAACTTCACGGAAACCGACCTCCTGCAGACATATCTTGTAGTTTCCAAGTCATCATCTTCTTGCTGCCCGAGCAGTTCCAACTCCAGCAGTCCCAGCTCCAGTGGTTGCTGCCCCCAAGAGAAGTGACAATGGAAGAGTGGATCAAGCAAGTCTTTAGTTCTCCTGAGTTTGGCATCCTGGTTCTACCAGCTGGATTCCTCCTGGGTTTGATTACTGCAGTCGGTTGTATTGCCTGCAGCGCTCCATTGATAGCTGCTGTCATCGGATATGCCGGCTCCCAAGAGGAGCAACAGAAAAGAGACATTTTCGTAATAGCCGGTTTCTTCATGCTAGGAACAGTGATTTCTTTGTCAGCAGCAGGCTGGCTTGTCGGTTACATTGGGCAAGTGGCAGGAAACACGTTCGGCTTATACGGCAAGCTACTGATAGCTATCATAACGATTTTCTTTGGGTTTGCAGCACTTAACCTTCTCCCCTTCCGCCTGCCATCATTCAACCCGGTTAAAAGGAACCTCCCATCGGGCTTGCTAGGGGCTTCGGTTATGGGACTGGGTGTTGGTGGTGCCAGTATAACCTATACCATGGCATGCTGCGGTCCCATGATACTGCCAGTAGTGCTCGGCTTATCTGTATTAAAAGGGCAGGGAGGATGGGGTGCCCTGATACTTGGCATGTTCGCCATTGGATATAGCCTGCCTATGGTTGCAGCTATATTAGGCATAGGTTTCGGCAGATTGACCAGAGTTGCTAATAAGATGACGGGGCCTATTCGCATGGCATCCGGCGTCTTACTCATCTTTGCAGGCTTCTGGCTGATTTTAACGTTGTAAAATGTCGCCCACTATGGAAGTCTTGTATGTCAACTGAATTGAGTTCACTAACGAATAGAGGACTCCTAACTATGAAGAGAAAAATTATTGGCATAATATGTTTACTTTCCTTGACGGCAATCTCTGGTCTCCTGCAGGCATGCGCTGAGGCTCAATCGAGCTTCGAAGTATTGTCTCTACACATAACGCCACCAAAAATTACCACCGCCGAGAAAGCCACTATCGAAGTCGAGATAAGAAACAACGATTCGAAAGAAATTACGTACAACGTGCCTTTGATGGTTAATGGAGTAGCCGATGATAGAAGAAGCGTTACGCTCGCCCCCGGAGCCACAGAGTCAATAACATTCACCCTTACCAGAAACCATCCTGGGACCTACAGCATTTCGGTTGGAAGCAGCGAGTCAACCCTCGTGGTCGAAAAACCTTCGCCTCCGGAGTTTCGTCTTTCCGACCTTGAGGTCAATCCAGATGAGGTCGAGGTCGGAGACAATGTCTTCGTCACCGCCAAAATCTCAAACATCGGCGGCACTCAGGGCAGCTACACTGCCGAGCTAAAGATAGATGGCAATACTATCGAAAAAGAGCAACTCACCATATCTGCCGGCGCTGATTATAAGCTGGTCTTTAAGTTATGCAAGTGTTTACCCGGCACTTATAAAGTTACTCTCGGTTACCTTGCCAGCCAGTTTGTGGTGAATGAACCGCCCAGACCTGTAATAAATTATACCCCGCCCTCATCTTCATCACCCACCACTACCCCCTGTAGTACCAGAGGCTGAGGATAGCAGCGTCGCTGCTCAGTTCGAGCAGCAAGGCAGTTAAAAAAGAACACCACAACTACTAAATTTACTTAGATAGGAGATAAGAAAATGAAAAAAGAAGAGGTCAGGAAAGTTGTCAGAGAGGGCTATGCACAGGTCGCCAAAGGCGGCAGCTCTTGCTGCGCACCACAGAGTACGTGCTGCGGTACAACAAATGTAGCCACAAATATTAGCAAGAGGATAGGCTATACCGACGAGGATATACAGTCAGTTCCAGAGGGGGCTAATCTAGGTCTGGGCTGTGGCAACCCGGTAGCCGTGGCTTCTTTAAAGGAAGGGGAGGTCGTCCTTGACCTCGGCTCAGGTGCCGGCTTCGACTGCTTCCTAGCTGCAAACATAGTCGGCAAAAGCGGCAAGGTTATCGGCGTGGATATGACTCCTGAGATGATAGAAAAAGCCCGGGAGAATGCCCGGAAAGGTAACTTCGAAAATGTAGACTTCAGACTGGGCGAAATTGAAAATCTGCCAATCGCTGATAACCATGTCGACGCCATCATCTCGAACTGCGTTATTAACCTATCTCCGGATAAAGACAGGGTCTTCCATGAGGCGTTCCGGGTATTAAAACCCGGCGGCAGACTGATGGTATCCGACATCGTACTGGTGAGCGAACTTCCAGATTCGATAAAGAACTCTGTGGCAGCTTATATCGGCTGTCTCGCCGGTGCCACGATGAAGGATGAATATATAAAAGCCATCAAATCTGCCGGGTTCAAGCAAGTAAACATAATTGACCAGACATCTTTTTCCGCTGATTACGCACCAAATGACCCCATAGTACAGACGCTGGCTAATGACTCAGGGATTTCGCAGGCGGACTTGAAAAAGCTTGGCAGCTCCATCAGAAGCATAAGGGTTCATGCAACAAAGCCAGGCAAATAAGAATATCTCAATTCATTAATGGAAATGCCGCTCCGTGCCTCTAAATTGACATACTAGACGATAAGCGTTATAGTTTCTTTGAGCCTTAGGTGCCCGGCATGTGTGACACCTTGGGGGTGATAAAATTGAAGTTCAAACGGATTACAGTTAACCCGAACCAGATGGGTGGTGTGCCTTGTATACGCGGCTTACGTATTCCTGTGGCTACAATTGTGGGTATGGTGGCTGAAGGGATGACAGAGTCCGAGATTTTAAAAACCTATCCTGACCTGCAAGCAGAAGATATACGCGAAGCCTTGCGCTATGCTGCTGAGGCTGTACGAGAGCGAGAATTGCCACTGGTACCAGCACCGTGAAGTTTCTGGTAGACAATGCCCTATCGCCGCTGATTGCTGTCGGACTCAGTCAGGCAGGTCATGATGCTGTCCATGTTCGAGATTACGGGATGCAAGCTGCCACAGACAAGGAGATATTCGAGCGGGCTGGCAGCGAAGACCGTATCCTTATTTCCACAGACACTGATTTTGCTACACTGCTTGCCTTAAGGCAAGAGAAAAAGCCATCTGTAGTCTTGTTTCGTCGTTCATCCAGGCGACCAGATGCCCAACTAGCATTCTTGATAGCTAATTTGCCGAATCTTGAGAAAGCCCTGGAGGAGGGCAGCATTGCCATTCTTGAGGATATACGGATTCGGCTGCGTCCTTTACCTATAGGTGGTGAAGAGAGCACGTCCACTTAAGGGGGACACGTGAGAGTATATAAGAGCGTTAAGGAAAGGTTCTTGGCTGACCCTGAGTTTCGCAAGGAGTATGAGTCTCTGGGACCAGAGTTCGAATTAATTGAGTCGATCATCAGACGCCGCATGGAACTAAAAATGAGCCAAGAAGAGTTGGCTGCCAGGTTAGGAACGGGACAAGCTGCTATCTCAAGGTTGGAGAGCGGTAATGCCAACCCCACACTTGCCTCACTTGCTGACATTGCACAGACTCTGGATGCTGACCTGCGCATTGAGTTGAAGCCAAAGGATAATAGCAAAGTGGTCAATCTAGCAGAAGAAACCTAAATTAAGCGGAGGAGGAAGGCAATGAGACTACGACCAGAAACATTGCGTTATTATGTTGAACGGGCTAGAGATATTCTAGTAGATGTCGCAAGAGGAAAGCGCGAAAGAAACTTCATATTTTACCAAGAACTAATGGATGAGATGGGAGGTCCTGGACGTGGTTACATAGGTGAAGTGCTCGAAGAGGTATGTTGTAGCGAGCACAAGAGAGCCCATCCCCTGCTATCAGCTCTCGTAACTCACAGTAGTGACAGGTCACCAGGTTATGGGTTTTGGTGTATAAGATGTCTTCCAGAACGAGTAAAGAATTCTTCAGATGAGGAGAAAAGGGGGTTTTGGCTGGAAGAATATGACAAGGTATTGTACTTCTGGCAACACCATTGATGTTTTTGTTCAAGGTAACTTATTTTGTTTGACTCCCCTGTGAAGAGAAGGGATTTTTAGACTATCTTTTTCGAGTTTATTGAGATAAGGCAGCAACATATTCTTGGTCTCCTGCCAACAAAACTAAGCTATGGGCACAGGTCGATAGGAGATGACGTATTTGGATTGAAATAGTAGAGGGAAGAGCTAGTAATATGAAAAGACGGACAAGTATTGGTAAGAAAGGCACTAGGTCTTCATCAAAAAGAAATGGTTCTCTTTTGCGATATGCACTCACAGCGATACTAGCTGCAATTGTAACGTTTGGCCTATCATACTTCGCATACTACCAGCCACAGCTAAGTGTTCTAAAAGAGCAATTTGAGCATCAGAAACGGGGAGAGGCTGTGGCAATTGCTTGCGAAAACATGCGCATGCTGCAACAAAGGGTTGACACAAAGTGGCCGTACGCACCGGATGATCCCGCTTTCGATGAGATAGATTCGGTATGCGCGCAGGCTAGAGAGGCACTTCTTGAAGGTGATGCAGACGAAGTCAATACCTTGTTGGAAAGGGGCTGGGGATTACTTAGAACAGTTTCCGGTCCACCTACCGTATATTACTGTGACGACGCATGCCCTACATGGGGCATCTGGGAAGGTTGGAAACCATACGACGGCTTGCAATTCGATGATGGATGGAAATAACCAGATACAATTGCGAAGCCTGCCTAGTTCTTAAAAGATTTTTTGGGAAAACAATTCGAAGCCTAGTCTTTCTAATTTAAATATCACTAATCTAAAACGAGAGAGAGGATACAAAACGCGTATACTACACTAAGAGACAGAACAGTAAATGACCAACTCGCCACAGCGTACTGGAATCGCCAATCTGCCGTTGCACTACGGCAAAGCGCCGCGTTGGCTCTTCGACCGCATGACCAGGCTGGCACGTGAAATCACCATAGCCATCACAACCGAGTTCGGACCCGAGGAGATGCTACGCCGTCTGTCAGACCCTTTCTGGTTTCAAGCCTTCGGCTGCGTCTTAGGCTATGACTGGCACTCCAGTGGCGTCACCACCACCGTCTGCGGTGCCCTCAAAGAAGGTATTAAAGGGCTGGAAACCGACCTGGGCTTATTCGTCGCCGGTGGCAAAGGCAGAACGTCACGGAAAACCCCAGCCGAAATAGAGAGCCGCGGTAATCTTCTAAAGACAGAACCATCAACCTTAGTCTATGCCAGCCGTATGGCAGCCAAGGTCGATAACTCAGCACTTCAAGACGGCTATCAACTGTATCACCATAACTTCTTCTTCACCGCCGACGGCTCCTGGTCAGTAGTTCAGCAGGGGATGAATGAAAACCATCGCTATGCCCGCCGCTATCACTGGCTGGGTGAAAAGATAACCGATTTCGTCTGCGAGCCACATTCCGCCATCTGCTCACAGGCGAGAGGCGAAACCTTGAACTTGGTAGCCGCTGAAAGCCAGCCAGCACGGGATACAATCACTCACATTTCGCTTGAGGAAAAACCAGAGGAAATCATCAGCCAGTTGAAAAAACTGAAGACCTTGGACCTGCCATCGCGACATCATGTAAGCCTTGAGGATATTCACCCTGACAGGCTCAACAAGACACTGCTCATAACCTACGAGCACCAGCCAGACAGCTTCGAAAACCTGCTCAGTCTGGAAGGTGTCGGTCCAAAAACGCTCCGCGCCCTCAGCTTAATCTCAGAGCTTATCTACGATGTCCCGGTCAGCCTTCGTGACCCGGCTCGCTATAGCTTCGCCCATGGCGGCAAAGACGGTCACCCCTATCCTGTAAACAAGGAAACTTACGACAAAAGCATCGAGATACTACACCAGGCTTTGGAAAAGGCTAAAGTGGACGATACTGAGAAAATAGCCGCCTTCAGAAGGTTAAGAGCCTGGCTATAAAGGCTATAAATAAGCCATCTAAACCTAGCTATCCTTAGTGCCTAGCTCTGTCTTTGGCTTGGGTGGTTTACACAGCAAAATCGCTACCAGTCCTATAGCCGCTACTGCCCACGAGATAATCATAATTGTTAAGTAGCTGCCCTGCAGGTCATAAAGAAACCCTGCCAGAGGCGCAGCCATAGCTTGAAACAACATCGAAATAGGCGAAACCATCCCGTTAATGCCAGCGAAAGCCGCAGAACCCCAGTAATTACCTACAATAGTGGGAACACAGATATAAGCTACCCCAAAGCCAAAGCCACCCAGCAAGGGGTATAGATAAGCCATCCACATAGCCGTGGGCGAGACAAACCAGAACAGAATCCCTCCCAGCAAAACACAAAAAGCACCGATAGCAAAGAGGAAACGTGGTTCAATAATATCGCCCAAAGCGGCGGTGGTGAAGCGCCCCACAACACTCAAGCCGATAGCCAAACTGTAAAAGAAGGCTGCCATTGCCGGGTCAAAACCACGGTCTTGTAAGTGGAGAGGTCCCTGCGTGATAATCACCTGCCACAAAAAGAAACTACACACCACAGCAACCACCAAAAGCCACAGCGCCGGCGCCTTTAGAGCATCGCGCAAAGTCCAATCGACAGGGGTTCGATAAATTCGTGACACCCGGCTAGTACCGCTTACTGTCGCCTCCGTTTCATGCGGAGCCAGTCCATGAGGATGTTGACCCAAATCAGAAGGCTGGTTTCGCACCGTAAGCATAGCCACGACTATCCCGATTATTGAAGCCACGGCGATGATGAACCAGCCAATGCGCCAGTTTCCACCACCAGCTTCAACCGCCACGCTTATTATTTGAGGTGCCAGAAAGCCACCAATAGCCCCACCTCCCATTACCAACCCCATAGCCATGGCACGGCGGGCACTGAACCAGGCAACTATCACCGTCTGAACTGGAATCATCGAGGCAAGCGCCACACCCAAGCCAACAAAAAGGGACAAAACGAGGTACATCGAATAGATATGACCAAAAAAGCCCATCAGAATGGCAGCTATGGTTACAATAGCTCCACCGATAGCCAGAGTAACACGTGCCCCAAAACGCCCAATCATCCAGGCAGCCAGCGGACCGGTAAGCCCGAAGAGCAACATCAAGGCAGTAGCTCCCACCATTATCTCCCCCCTCGACCACCCCATCTCATCAATCATAAACGGATAGAGCACTGCCGGGCTGTAGAAAGCAAAGCCGACTTGGATGGTATAGACAGCCCAGAGGAAGAATATTAACCACCACCCATAGAAGCCCTTCGTTTTCGTCTCAGTTGCCAAAATAACAATCCTTTCCCAGAGTCAAACGGATTCCCAAAGCACGAATCACATATTATACCACCAGGAAGCATGTTTTGACCCGCTACCTATTCTTGACACCCCTCGGCTAATGAATATAATTTAGCTGTAGGGGGTGATTTATATGCCAAGTGATCCGCAACGAAAAATCATAAAACCCTGGCGGCTACCATTTATTGAGTGCCCTGTTTGTACAAAAGCATTAGATATTAGCCCCATTGATAGGAACATTGGGGTAATTCCACGACATAATAGATTAGATGAGCCGGGACAAAAATGTCCGGCTTCTGGGAAGTCACTTCATGGGATTACTATTCATAATCCTTAACATTATGTCCAAACTGACCCACTACCCAGATGGTAACTAGAACAGCAATAATGATTATTTCCCTCATCTTGTGGAAACCAGTCATGCCACCGCAGGGCAATCTTTAGAGCGAGCTCAGTCTCTCCCTCAGTGTTTTGAGGTTCACTACATCTTCCCTGTTATACTCCAGAAGAAGAGCCAGGGCGCTCTCGTTACCACCCTTCACATAGCTCCACCATAGTTGCACTGCCTCATAGCCGCCGATGCCCTGTAACCGCCTGGGAATGCCCAGCCGCCGCTCCACAGCTTTGAAACCGCCATATAAATTACATCTCCAGCAATCATACATCAGGTCATGATGATAATACTCAGCGGCAAGGTCTATGCCCAGAGAATTAGAAATAAAGCGAAGGTCGAATCTGGCACCATTATAGGTATAGATTGTTTTTACACCTCGAAGAGCTGTAATTAAATTGCCCCGTGTCACTTCTACACCGACTAGCTGGATTAGCTCATTATCTCTGCCATCGCAACGGAGAACGCCGATTACAGTTATGTAGTCAAAGAACTGGGATAAGCCGGTGGTCTCTATATCGAGGTAGGCATCAGCCAACCTTCTCATAGTTTATGCTTCCGCCTTCCTTTAAATCTCACCATAGCATACACCAACGACTTTTGATTTGCCACTAATCAGGTAGCAACCCCTCGCCTTTTAAATCCCATTATACAAGTGGTAGAATTGCCCAGTTTATGCAAGTTCAACAAACTGGAACAGGCGCGGACATAGTACAAAGCCGGCGAGCAGCTTTGCTGGTAACCACCGTTGGCACCTTCCTGACCCCATTCATGGGCTCCTCCATTGCTATTGCACTGCCCTCAATTGGGCACGACCTGGCAATGGACGCCATTTTGCTGGGCTGGGTGGCTACGGCATACATACTGGCAGCAGCCATGTTCCTCGTCCCCATCGGCAGGATAGCCGACATATACGGCAGAAAGAAAATTTTTACCTACGGCATGCTTACCTACACTATTGCCTCACTCCTCTCTGCAATTTCAACTTCAGCAGCCATGCTCATCTCGTGTCGTGTATTACAGGGTATAGGCGGAGCCATGATTTTCAGCACCGGCGTAGCTATTCTAACCTCAGTATTCCCTCCTGAACAAAGAGGTAGAGTACTGGGCATAAACGCTGCCGCCGTTTATACAGGTCTTTCAGTCGGACCATTCGTGGGGGGACTATTAACACAATATTTAGGCTGGAGAAGTATATTCTGGATAAATGTGCCTCTGGGTTTATTGATAATAGCACTTGTCTTCTGGAAATTAAAAGGCGAATGGGCTGAAGCAAGAGGGGAGAAATTCGATATCGTCGGCTCCATAATCTACAGCCTGATGCTTATAGCCATGATGTACGGATTTACCATGCTGCCAGAATTGCCAGGCGCCGTGTTGATTCTAGCCGGTGCACTTGGAATCGTAGCCTTCGTTAAATGGGAAAACAGGGTGGAACACCCCATACTGCATATAAACCTGTTCAGGAACAATAGAGTGTTCGCTTTATCCAACCTGGCGGCGTTAATTAATTACAGTGCTACGTTTGCCGTTGGTTTCCTCCTGAGCCTTTATCTCCAGTATATTAAAGGTCTCACCCCTCAGAATGCCGGCTTAGTTCTGGTAGCGTCACCCGTGGTGCAGGCTATTTTCTCGCCATTTGCCGGTAGGCTTTCCGACAAAATCGAGCCCAGGATTGTATCTTCAGCAGGTATGGGACTGGCTGTCATTGGTCTCATCTTCTTCATCTTCTTAGATAAAACAACAAGCCTTTGGTTCATCATAGCCGGTTTAATAATCCTCGGCTTGGGCTTCGCCCTCTTCACCTCACCCAACACAAACGCGGTTATGAGCTCAGTGGAGAAAAGGTTCTATGGAGTAGCCTCGGCAACACTGGCTACGATGCGGCAACTCGGGATGATGTTCAGTATGGGCATGGTGATGCTGATTTTTGCCATGTACCTCGGTAGAGTGCAGATTACACCCGAATATTACTCGGCTTTCCTGAGCAGCGTGAACACGGCGTTTATCATCTTTGCCGTCCTCTGCTTCGGCGGCATTTTCGCCTCACTGGCACGAGGCAAGATAAGATAGCAAGACCGCCACAGCACCGCTGTCTGGCAATGACAAGTGAAGTAATGAAGGTTCAGTCGGCGTAGAAGCCGATGGCAAGGAGCCCAGGTCCAGCGTGCACTCCCATAACTGGGGCAAACTCGGTTATGCTCATTTCAACACAGTTGAATCTCGATTCAATCTCAGCAGCCAGCTTCTTCGCCTCCTCCAACTCATCAGCATGCTGCACCACGACATGGACTTTGGAATCACCCATCCTCTCCACCATGATTTTAAGCATGCGCTCTACCGCCCTTTTCTTAGTCCTGGGGCGCGCCACGGGTACCGTCTCTCCAACCGCCGGGTCATGCCCCAGAACAGGTTTCATATCCAGTACGGAGCCAACCCAGGCTGCAGCCCTGGCGATACGACCCAGCCTGGCAAGATAGTATAGCGTATCCAGCATGGCTAGAAAATTCACCTTGCCCCTCATTTTTCTAGCTGCCTCAATCGTCTCACCCAATCCGGCACCATCACTGGCGACTCTAGCTGCCTCACGAACGATAAACCCCAAAGCACCAGCCACAGAGCGGCTGTCAAAGACCTCAATGGTAGTGTTCGGTATCTCTTCTTTGGCTATCTCTCTGGCTGCCGAGGCTGCCTCAAAAGTCTTGCTTTGCTGGCTGGTCAGGGTGATACAAAGTATGCTTTCGGCTTTCCGGCTCATCTGGCGGTAGGCATTCAGAAAGTCCCCAGCCGATGCCGTTGAAGTAGTCGGCAGGTTCTCCTTCTTCCGCATGATTTTATAGACCTCGTTAGGGGTAATATCGACTCCGTCTCGGTAGCTCTTGCCTTCATAAACTATCTGCAGAGGCACTACACATATGTCGTACTTCTCAAGTACCTCCTGTGGCAGGCAGCAGACACTGTCAGCAACAACGGCGACTTTCCTCATGGCGCACCCCCGAAGGTCTATATGACTACTTTGCCATACGAGGTAGTCGTCTGTCAACAAGGGCTAGCGCTGATATATGCCAATAAGCTGGCTCTGAGTAAGTATATGCCCTTCCATAGCCTTCAGCACCTGCTCCTTAGATGCACCTGCAGCTAAATCAAGCGATGTATCCAGGGCATACAAAGTGAAACAATAGTGATGCGAAGAACCTTTAAACGGACAGGGTCCAAAATAACCAATCGGATAACCAATCCCCCCAGAAGCGATCTTCCCCTGTAAAACTCCACTGGCTAACTTCTCAACCTTCGGCACATCCTCAGGCAAGCTGCTGGAGCTTGGCGGCAAATTGAAAATAACCCAGTGTGTGTAATTGCCAGCATCAGGGTCATCCATTATCAGTGCAAACGAGGCTGTCCCAGCAGGACCATCACTCCAATTCAGCGGAGGCGAGATATTCTCTCCATCGCAGGTATACCTTACGGGTATCTCTGCGCCTTCTGCAAAAGCAGGGCTGGTAATGGCAAACTCCGTCTCAATATCTTCTGTCGACTCTGCAGGTGGTGCCTGCTGGGCACAGCCAGCAATAGCAAACGATACAATTAACAACAAGCTCACAACAACCAGTCCTATTATTCTCATTCCTTCACCTCCCAAAACAAATCCTATGCGTTTCACGCCACTCCTGTCAAGGTTGACTTTTTGACCGATTTATATTTGTCGTATACAATGTAGATGGAAAAGTCGAGATAGAGCAGCTACATGACCACCAACAAAATGTCAACTACTGTAAGCCTGGTACGCACTCAAAACCGACTGGAAGGCGTGCCCAAGGCTATCGCTTTGCTCAAGTCCAACCCGGTGCGTGGCAAAGCAGTCGTACTCAAGCCCAATTTCAATACTGCCGACCCCGCTCCCGGCTCCACCCACAGCGACACCTTGCGCGCCCTGGTCTTAACCCTTCAGCAGATGGGGGCTACCCGCATCACTCTCGCCGAACGCTGTGGTCCATATGCTCCCACACAGCAGGTGATGAAAGATAAAGGCATCTTTGAACTGGCTCGAGAGCTGGGCTTCGACATAGTTAACCTTGAAGAGATTGAGACCGATGGTTGGGTTCATTTACATCCCAAAGACAGCCACTGGAAAGACGGATTTCTCTTCCCTCGCATCTATCTCGATGCAGAATGTATCGTGCAGACCTGCTGCCTGAAGTCTCACGCTTATGGCGGTCATTTTACACTGTCCCTGAAAAACTCCGTAGGCATGGTGGCAGGCAAAGGCTATCCATACATGCAAGAGCTGCACTCCTCCCCTCACATCCGACAGATGATAGCCGAAATCAACACCGCCTACTCTCCTGATTTAGTTGTACTGGATGGCGTTGATGCCTTCGTCAAAGGGGGACCAGACCAGGGCACCCGTGCCCAGGCTAATGTGCTCCTGGCAGGTAACGACCGCGTGGCAATCGATGCCGTAGGAGTAGTCATATTGCGGTTGCTAGGTACTACTTCTCAGGTGAGCCAGGGAGGCATCTTCGGGCAAGACCAGATCGCCCGGGCTGCTGAACTGGGACTGGGTATACAATCACCAGACCAAATTCAACTGGTTACCGGTGACCCGGAGAGCGAAGCTTTCGCTACACAGATTAAAAACATCCTGCTTAAAGAACAATGACCAAGCAACGCAAGCAGACGCATATGTTGAAAGGAGGTTTTACCAATGATTAACAGAATAGCCTTTTCTCAACCCCAGCCCTTCCCCATGACACTAAAATATAATGACATTCGGAGCTATGTCCTCACAGCCGTGTTCGTCATACTGGCTGTGTCTGTGCCCTGGGTTTTCCACCAATTCCATCTAGCCGGTCCAACCTTCCTGCCCATGCACATCTTCGTATTGATAGCCGGACTGCTATTCGGCTGGCGGGCAGGCTTGATTGTCGGACTATTCACGCCACTGGTCAGCCATTTCATCTCGGGTATGCCTGTTCTAAATACTCTGCCTCAGATTTTAATTGAGCTTTCAGCCTATGGATTTATAGCCGGTATGCTCCGCCAGAAATACAACCTGCGTCCAATATGGTCATTGCTCGGAGCCATGATAGGTGGACGCATAGCGCTGCTGCTGGCAATTCTGGTGATATATATCATCGCAGGAACAAGCTACAGCCCTCTAGGTCCTGAGGCGAATCCGCTTGCTGCCTTCTGGTCAGTTACCCAGCAGGGCTGGCCAGGCATAGTCATACAGTTGATTTCCATACCGGCGATAGTCTGGCTGGTGAGCAAATTCGCCGCCCGAGATATAAAGGCTAAGCAAGCATAGTGTACAAACCCTTATTCGATGACTTCCTGACCGGCAACAATACCCTCCACGTCTACGAGGACAGCAAACTAATCTTTGCCTCAGACAAAGACAGACTGCTGCCGCTAGCCGAGTACCTGGATAAGTTCGCCGCAAAACATCGAAATGTGGTCGTCTTCGACAAGATAATGGGGCGAGCTGCGGCTCTACTGAGTATTAAGGCAGACTGTCGAGAGGTCTATAGTCCTCTGGGCAGCCAGCTTGCCGTCGAAGTGCTGGAGCAATACGGCATCAAGTATAACTTAAACAAAATCGTGCCCTGCATTCAGAAACCCAACCAAAGAGATATGTGCCCCATGGAGGCGTTATCAATAGACAAAGAACCTGAAGACTTCTACCAGCTAATCAGGAATTTGTTAAATTATTGAGATTTGAATATCAGTATTTGTTTGAGATTTCGTGTTTAGGGTTCGGTGCTTTTAGTGGTGAGGCTTCTGAGGTATTCAGCACGCTGGGTCATTGCTACCAGAGCCTTTACCGCGTTTTCCGGCATTATATAAGCTGGTATGCCTCGCCTGGTTGCCAGAAACATGCCCTGTCGCTGGTCAATGGAGTTCCCCGGAACAACGATTATCGGCTTCCTGTTCTGGTCGCGTATGCTCTCCAGACGTGACAGAAACCACTCATCTTGTATAAAGGCATAGCAAATAGTCAGGCAGGAATCTACCACCTGAGCCATTATCTCCAGGCAAGTGGCATAAATCGAAGGCGCCTCGTTAAAAGGAGTCCAAACCAGGTCCACCGGGTTTTTCAGGCTGGGTGACGGTGGTATCTTTCCTTCGAGAAACTCGCGGAGCTTTTGTTGAACATATTGGGGAAGAGGTGAAATATTGAGTCCTGCCATGGCACAAGCATCACCACCAGCCACGGCGCCACCTCCCGCCTCGATAAGCAAGCCTACCTCCCTGCCTGTTGGCAGATAAGGACAACTGAAAGCTACAGCCAGGTCCATGAGTTCCTCCATGCCCTGGGCAGAGATTATACCTTTCTGACGACTGGCTGCCTCAAAAAGAGCATAGTTACCTGCCAGCGAACCGGTGTGTGAAGCAGCCGCTTTAACACCCAGTTCGGAACTACCGCCTTTCCATACGATAATCGGTTTCTTGGGTGATATTCTCTCTGCCAGCCCAAGGAAGCGCCCCGGTTGCTTTATGCCCTCAATGTAGGCGGCAAAAACCCTAGTCTCAGGGTCATTACCGAAATACTCCAGGAAGTCCTCAATGGCAAGGTCGCTCTGATTGCCGATGCTGATGATGCCGCTGAAGCGAAGTCCTCGCTCGCTGCCCAGGCGCGTCATATTTTCGCTTGCCCAACCACTCTGTCCCACAAAAGCCACACCACCGGGCTCCATGGGCACTCTGGCGTAAGGTACTATAGTGTTAATGCTGCCTTTAGGCGAGAATATTCCCATGCAATTAGGTCCAACTATTCTGACGCCACCCAGACGGGCAGCCTCCAGCATCTGTCTTTCCACCTTTTTGCCCTCGTCCCCCAGTTCACTGAAACCAACGCTATGTACAACGGCGAACTTGACACCCTTTTGAGCGCATTCAGACATTGCCTGAGGGACACCTTGGGCGGGTATAGCCATTACTACCAAGTCAATTTCCGCGGGGACATCCAGAACGCTGGGGTAGCTTTTGAGGGACATAATCTCGGATTCCTTACGGTTTATGGGGTAGATTGTTCCCTTATAGCCGTCCTTCAGCAGACTGGAGACGAACATTCCACCGGATTTAGATTCATCTTGTGAGGCACCGACTATGGCTACTGAGCCAGGTTGGAACAGGCTTTTCAAATCAGAAGACATGTCTCTATATTTGCTTGGGCAACAGTTGAAATTATATAACAGTAGCTGGTTGATGGAAAGACTAGGTAATAACCGAGCTCATTTTGGGGTTTGCCAAATTCCTAGGCGTTGCCAGTGCAGCGCGGTCTCTTAATCTAGGTCCCCTCATTAAGCCTGCCGGCTCCAGTTTTGAAATTGATACACCAGTGTATTGCCGTTTTGCCCTCTCGCGCAGGGCTTTCATGACTTGAGGATTATCCTGCAATTTAGCTATGCTCGGATAGACTCTAGGTAGTTGCCCGTGTCTTCTTGGAGATAGCTGATAGTTTATGGTTGTGCCACGCACCATGTTCAACTTGTAGCTGTAACGGTCCTCAAAAGTATTTATCGGGCGGCGTACAGTGACAGGTCGCTGTTGCCCCGCGACTTTGACATAGGCAAGCAGAGCAATACCTACGGGAGTGGTAAAGGGTTCAGGCATAAATATTAGAGCTAGAGCTATAGATTGCAGCCCTGTATTGTATGCAGATTTCATGTTAACCTAATTTGAGATATTTAAACTAATTTGCGCGATTTTGTCAACCTGCTCCGCAGCAGATTCTTCGCTACACTCAAAATAACAGACTAAAGATTTGAAATGGCAAATGAAGAGCTTACAATGGCAGTTTTAGCTGCTATACATGCCATTTATTTCAGCTTCTTCTGAAGCCACCCGATTCGGTCCCTGACAGCCTTAACCGCCTCAGCGCGGTTAGCGCAGCGAGTCAAGTCGTTAGCCAGCTTATCATCACCAAATACATCGCGAATCCAGGTACTGAAATCATTCTTAAGCGGCGTCACATGATGGCAATAGGAGTCTTCAGTCATATGAGCCAGGCATTCAGCCAACTGGTGTAAATTCCTAGAAACACAGCCATCGTGACAAAAGAAGCATTTGTCTCCACTGGCGTCAGATAAAACTCTAACAGCGTCTCGTTTCGTTCTCACAACCACCGTCTTCACCCTTCCTTATACAATTGCTGTTCTCTTGACCTTAAAGCTGTTCCTAGCTATAATAATGTGATTCACAAGTAATGAAATTCAAAAGATGAAATCATGTTCATCACAATGCTATGGCATTATTAACCTAAACTAACACAATCTCTCTATTTTTGTCAAAGACTTTACAGGAAACCAATCGAATGGCAAAGTGGACTTTTATCACTAATCATGCCTTGGTTCTGGGCTATATTGCTCGCAATCCCCGGAGTACAGCCCGGGTGATCGCTCAAACAGTGGGCATAACAGAGAGGACAACACACAAAATCATAGCTGAGCTAGAAGAGGCTGGCTATATTTCTCGAAAGAAGGTGGGCAGGAAGAATCAATATCATATTAATCCTAATCTGCCATTGCGCCATCCCGGTCACGGCGAGGTGGCGGTAGGAGATTTGCTCCAGCTATTAGCCTGGAAAAAAGTTGACTTAGCCAAAGAGCAAATGAAGCTGCCTATAAGCATCCCCTGACCACAACGGCTACATACCCAGGCGATGGAACCTCTCATTGAACAAGCTGCCAGAGACTTATTGAAAAGCAACCATGCGATTGCTTTAACTGGCGCTGGCATGTCAACCGAATCTGGTATACGGGATTTCCGCGGATCAGATGGCATCTGGACCAAAGACCCGGAAGCAGAAAAAAGAGCCTATCAGACCTATCATAAGTTCCTCAGGAACCCCAAAGAATATTGGGAAGATACACTGAGCGGGCGTTCTTTGCTAGGCAATCTGGAGAGTTTCCAGCCGAACCCCGGGCATTATGCCCTTGTCGAGCTGGAAACATTTGGTATTCTAAAGTCCGTGCTTACCCAGAACATTGACGGCTTGCACGAGAAGGCAGGAAATAAGCGGGTTCTGGAGTATCATGGTAGCGTTTTGAAACTGAGGTGCCCTTCTTGTGGCACACGGTTTAAACGTAACGAGTATGACCTGAAAGGACTGTTACTGACAGGACAATTGCCGCCGCGATGCAACAAATGCAGCAGTCCCATAAAAGGTGACGTCGTCCACTTCAATGAGCCGATACCGCCTGATGTCGCTGAGGAAAGCCTTGAAGAAGCCTGGAAATGCGACCTAATGCTAATCTGCGGGACTTCAGCGGTTGTCTATCCTTTTGCTCAGTTGCCAAGAATAGCCCGGCAGCGCCAGGTGGAACAAGAGCGGAAGGCAGAATCGGGTCTACATTTTGTAAAAAATGAGTGCGCCATGACAATAATCGAAGTCAATGCCGAACCTACCCCGCTGACAGTCGAGGGAATTTCCGATTACCTGATTCAGGGACGCACTGCTGAGATTCTGCCCAAAATTGTTGAGACTGTTAAAAAACTGTCCAGATGAGCTGTTACAGCCCCGATAAGAAAAAACTTTTGACGGCAGCAATGTAGTCAAAAAGTGGAATATGATATTGAACAACACGATGAGATATTGCCGCTTTGAACTAATCAGCGTGACGCTGGAAATCTAGCAGCAGCACCGATACCACAACAACCAGTGTTAACAGTGAATCTGAATTACCTTATAGTGGCAATAATGCCAGCAGACGCTTTTATGAAAGCGTTTATTAATCCGCAAGTCATAAGCCAGCCTCTTGATGGTCGATGGCGACTAAGGTCGCCCGGCTTTCTCCACCTTAAGTCCGCAGTTATTTATCTTTAGCTTGCCCTCATAGAATAGGGCAGCAACACGGCTTCCTACGATATGCAAGTCAGCTATTGGGTCGCCGTCGACGATTGCCAGGTCAGCCACTTTGCCCTTTTGGATGGAGCCAAACTCCTCTTCCAGCCCCATCGTCTCGGCACTGTTTATGGTGGACAGGCGCAAGGCATCGGCACCAGTGAACCGTAGGGCTTTTTTATCACTGTTCAAGGCGAGGTCAAACATGCCCATCTCATACTTGAGTGCGGCTGGCGTGCATGGTGCAATGCCGCCGTCGTTGCCACACGCCATGCGGACGTTTTTTTCGAAGAGCATTCTGAAATTGTGCATACCATGTATACCTGCAGGAGCATAGTACCGGAACAAAGCAGTGTTATCTTTGAGCCCTAGCGTCTTCATAATTCCAATTGAAATCCTCTGGTGGTTCTGGAGCACGCTATCCATCAGTTCGGGAACGAAGAACTCCTCAGCCAGAGCAGCTATGGTTTTGTCCCTGAACTCAGTTATTTTGAGTACATCCGGATGGTCATAGGATGGATGTCCCTTAACCCTCCACACCACGTCATAAGACACTGACAGGGTGGGTTCAAGTATGCACTTGGCAGCGATAAAAGCCTTGACATCGTCCTGAGTGAGATCGGCATCCATAGCAACATGTGCCAGCGACGATATGCCGGCTTTCACTCCCCGCCGGAATGACTCTACACTCACATGATGCATAGTGCTTTTTAAGCCTCTTCGCCGCGCCTGGTCAGCCAGCGCTTCAAGCTGCTTGGCGGTCATGATGGTATTTACAGGTTTATATGAAACTAGGTCCTCGCGTTGTTCCCCAACTTTGATGTACTCCGCACCTCTTTCGTCGATGGCACGGTCAACCGCATCCCTGACCTGTTGCTGGCTGGCATCAAGAGGAAATACCACTATTCCGCTTTCGCTCTTCTCGTACTCAACCACCGGAATACCCAGAGCCATGCAAAAAAATCGCCAGGTTAGGGTAAGCTTTGGCGAGAAGTAGCCCTGTGGTTCGGTAACCACCACTGCCTGGTAGATGCGCGGACCATCTGCCTCGCCTCGAGATATCCTGTCTTTCCAGTCGCGCAAGATGCGCAGGTCGTCTATCTTGCAATCCCTGATGTTGGTAATGCCGTGTGCCAGGCATTCGACCATGTTCTTGGCAAGCTGCTGCTGGTGATACTTATTGCCCAATCTGTTATCCTTCATCGATGGGCTTACCGTGGTCATGGTGTAGGTTGCATGGCAGTGTGTATTAAATATGCCTGGGAAAACTGCCTTGCCCTGAAGGTCTATGGTGAAGTCGGGCTTAATGCCAGCGGGTTCGCCCGGTACTCCGGGCATTGCCTGTACCCTTTTTCCCTGGATGATAACTCTGGTCTCCGGTGCGAAATAGCGCCCTTTGATGACATCGACAAACCTGCCATTTTTCAGCTCCACCAGGGCATCATCCCTAGGCTCATAATTGTCCACGAAATTGGTCTCATCGTAACCCCGCATCTTTACCTCCTATCGACTAATGGCATTGTCGCTATTGTACAATAGCAAAAGTTTTGTCAACAATGCGCCAGTTTGACATTACCACTTGGATTCCCTATTTCAACTCGTGATGAGACCTTTAGTCCCTAATCACTCTTGCTACCGATAATACAGCCATAACACCTGTAGCATCACCAAGACCCAGCGATGATATCCACCACCTTGCCGGGAAGGTTAATTATAGCTTCAATTTCCCTCCGAAATATGTATCTCGGACGTTTTTTGCCTTATTTTCCGCCCACGCCTTCAATCCCATTTTCTTGATTAGGCTCAAATTGAAAACTTTAGTGTTATGAGGTCTCTCCGACGCTTTATCCGCATAAGGATGAAGATAGTCGCATGGAAAATCAGAGCAGTCACAACAAAAGCTGATGCCTTTTTTATCGATGCATCTGTAAACATTACAGGGTTCAGTCATACCCAAGAAGGCTATCGTTCCTTTCTCATTGCGACAACCACGACAAACCGCCTGTTCTAAAGGAATACCAAAGTGTTTGGCAATCGCTTCTCTTATCCGTTCGTTTTCCCCTGCCAAGTACAGAGGACAGTTAAAGCAATCCAGTCCACAGGGTGCGGTCATATTTCTGTAATCCATGGCATCTCCTCTCTTTCTGCTCTGACCTGAAAGATAAGCCCCTCCCCGCTTAAACAGGGAGGGGCTGAAAGAACAGCAGGCTAGTTATTTCTTGGCTGCCGCGGCGGGAGCTTTGGCTGGTTTGTTTCTCTGCTTGCTCAAGGCATCATGGTCTCCGCCGCTCATGCCGGCGATATATTTCACTAGCTTCTTCCGGGACTCGATATCGTACTGAGTAGTGATAGCGATTTGCTCCATGACCGGTGAGCCACCGCCATGGTAACCACCCACATTATGTATACCACCGGTAGCTGAGCACAGTCCATCACCCAGGTATCGCCAGAATTGCGCCTGGTCTTCTACAGACATATCCGGGTTCCGCCTAGTATATTTGAGTAGTAGTTCTTTGGTCTCCGGGTTCATGAAATCCTTCTCATGAGGGAAAGTAGCCACTACACCACCAGCGATATCACAGAGTATCTCCGCTTCACGCCACACTGCCTCGCCTGTAAGACAACGTCCCACATTACAGTAAATCGAATTAGGTATATAGGAGCCGGGACCGTAGGGCATGAAGCCTACGCCCGGAATATATACCTCAGGCTTGCCCAAGTCAGAAGCCGTATATCCGGCAGCATATCCCAGCTCGGTGACCATGATGAGCTCAGCCAGCTTCTGGCGGACATGTGGCGCCTTATGAACGTTATTGACTTCTGCAGCCAGGGCTGCCGTCCCCATGACGATGTCACCTATGGCTGGCTTACAGCCCGAATAGGAATGGCGGTGGAACAGGGCGAACAGCAGCGCCAGCACACCGCCGTGCTGCCATTCTCCGGCGAGAAAGACCCTTTCCCAGGGCACGAAACAGTCATCGAAAATCATGTAGGAATCCGTGCTACCTGGCATAAAGCCACGCTTGAAGTGCTCCCTGTGCCTGTAGTTATGTATGGTAACCACCTGCTTCAGTCCATCCCAGTCGCCTGGGATAGCAAAGGCGACGGCGTAGTCCTTATCCTCTGGTCTCAATGCCCGTGTGGGCACTACCAGAACCTCATCGGCTACTGAAGCCTCGGAGATATGCACCTTGCAGCCGCTGACCACGATGCCATCGCTAAGCCTTTCCTTGATACGTACATAGGCATCGGGGTTCGGCTGGTCGGCGGGTCTCAGCATTCTATCGCCTTTAACATCTGTCTGCGCTGAGCAACCTACCAAATCCTCGGTCTGGAAGCGGATGAGCCATTTCTTGAAGTTCTCATGGTACTGAGTGGCGCCTTTGTTTACCTTGTCCGCTTCGTAGGATACGTTGTATACAGCGTTGGTGGCGTCAATGCCCATGCACCGCTGTATACAACCACCCACCTTCTGGCAGAGCATGCGGGTCATGTCCTGCTTGGCATGTAGGTCATCAGTGTTTTGATGGATATGAGTGAAGCGGTTAATTCTTTCACCGGTGAGATGAGAGATGGCGGTACACAGGTCCTGGCTCTCCGGCCTAGCGGCTTCCTCGAAAGTAGTGCCCATTACATTAAGGCAGTCAGCGTGTAGCTCGTCGGTCCGGTCGATCAGCGCGCCGTCATAATAGACATTCCGCTTCATCTTGGATAGCCCTTTGATATACTGTTCCTTAGTTCTCATTTATCTCCTCCTCAGTTAATTGGATAGTCGATGCTATAATGCTACCACTTTACAACGAAAAAGTCATATTTGTTCACGTTGCCTCAAATTCGTGTTTTAATCTGGCACAAAAAATATTCACACCTCCTCTCGCCAAAGTGATGGTTTTGTGTTAGAATTGAAGTGCTTAAGCACACATCATCCTGATTAGCACTATGTTCTCCTGTATATTGTTAGCACTTAATGCTGCACGAATCCGCCGGATTCCGCTGTTCCTGAGACTATTTAAGGCTGGACATCTCCATGCCGGCGTTTTCAGCTACAGTAATCTTATAGATACGGAGGTAAGATAATGGAAAATGCGAAATATCAGTTCACCAGAACCCTGCGCTGCAAAAACCTCAATGTCCCAGGCACCCTGGGCAAGTTGGCTACAGCCATCGGTAAAGTTGGGGTAGATATCGGGAATCTAACAACCGTACATCTGGGACATTACTATACCATCAGAGACATTGAAGTGCTTATCAAGAGCGAAGAGGAGCTGGCGCATTTAATAGAAGAGGTGTCAAAACTTCCGGAGGTCACTGTTCTGGAAGTCAGGGACGATGTGCTCAATCTGCACAAAGATGGAAAAATAAAGACGGTAAGCATCAACACCATTAACTCGATAGACATTCTGAGGAAAGTATATACCCCCGGCGTTGCTGAGGTATGTAGGTTAATCTCGGAGCAGCCAGACCTCAAATACACCTACACAAACATCCCTTACTCTGTGGCTATTGTTACTGATGGCACTGCCATACTCGGGTTGGGGAACATCGGTCCGGTGGCAGGAATGCCCGTTATGGAGGGAAAGGCTGCCCTTCTCCAGGAGTTGGTTGGAGTTAGCGGAATTCCTATCTTATTGAACACTACCGATTCTAACGAAATTGTGGAAACCATAAAACATATTGCTCCTACGTTTGGAGGCATTCAGCTAGAGGACATAGCCTCGCCAAGATGCTTTCCGATTCAGGATGCCTTAGAAAAAGACCTGGATATCCCCGTTATGCATGATGACCAACAAGGTACCGCTGTGGTGACACTGGCAGCTCTGCTTAATGCCTGCAAAATTTGCAGCATGTCACTTGAGGAAGCAAAGGTCGGACTTATTGGACTGGGTGCCGCTGGTCTATCTATTGGAAAGTTTGTCCTGAAATACACAGGCAAACCCGCTTTAGGCACAGCCAGGACTGATGCCAGCATAAAACGGCATACAGAACACGGAGGCATTCCTAGCAATCTAGATGAAATCATGCAAACGGCTGATATCGTAATCGGCACCAGTGGAGTACAGGGGCTGATAAAACCGAACATGGTCAGGAAAGGGCAGATAATTTTCGCTTTGACGAATCCGTATCCGGAAATCGCACCCGAACTTGCCAGGAAATCAGGCGCAGCTCTGGCTGTTGACGGTAGGACGGTCAATAACTTGCTCGGCTTCCCCGGAATCTGGCGGGGAACACTAGATGCAATGGCTACCAAGATAAACTATGAGATGTATAAAGCCGCCACCTTAGCTATTGTCGACACTACGGATGAAGGCGAGCTTGTACCCAACCCGCTTGACCCTAAAGTACATTTAGCGGTAACTCATGCTATAGCCAAGGCTGCTGTAGAATCTGGTGTCTCCCAGCGACCCATGGATAACGACTATTTCGAGAACACCAACGTTAAAATGCCGCCCTGGATGTAATCCTGCCACAAATACCACCTCGAAATATCGGCAAAGTCCTAGACATTTCTAAGCTAACTACCAGCTTGCCTCTTTTCATTTAACTAAAAGCGTGCTATTGTAGTTTATGGCTGCTAACCTGAAAGAGAAGCACTGATGGCTGAACAGGAAGTAGTACATGTGGCAATAGCTCCCCCTACTATGCTCGATGAAGAGCTGGTAAAGAAGGTGTCAGCCATTGTGGCTAAGACCCTATACGAGACTCGACTTCGCCTCACAGGAAAGATTCCAAAAATCATCGCCAACTACTACAACAGGCAAATGGCGGAATCAACCGCCCGCAGTCTGAGAGAATTAGGACTTGTGGCGATTGTGTGCACTGATTCAGAGCTTCGCAAACCTCCACAAATATACAGGGCGCAAACCCTGAAATTAGAAGAGCCAGCAATGACATTCCTGGACAGTAGTGGGCAGACAAGGCAAATGGAGCCAGCGGAGATGTTTTTGATTATCAGGGGCAGGATGGAAATTTACATCGACAAAGAGGTAACCAAGACCGTGAAGAAATTAAATGTTACAGCAACTATATTGATGGGCGGTATTCCTATTAGAAAAAAGGTCGAGGAAAAAACCGTGGAGAGGTCCGTGCAAGCCGAAGGCTTTATGAGGTTCTACAACCGGGTGTCGCCTGAGCCAGTAATAGAGATACTTCAGCACGACTTTGACTACTCCTTTCTGGGAGCAGAGATGTCGTCTTCCTCTGTGGCAAACTTAAACACCACCGCCAATAAAATTAAAAACACGTTTCCACAAGCAATCTTAGATGATAGGCTGGTAGCACCTTTCGGTTCGGATAAGCATTCCGCTGTGCCTCAGGAAAACATCGACGCCAATTGCAGGTTAATCTACTGGTATCACCAGGCTGTGAGCAAGCCAGGCTCGTCAGCACAACCACAAATATAATCGTCAGACTTCTTACTCAGATCGAATTCGCTTGACTGCTGCCTATGCGTAGTCTAAAATGGTAGTGGCAGCGGGCTGAAGCGATTAAGCGAAGTAAAGTAGGAACAACTTGCATTATACGTGCAAGTATTTGAAGAAGAGCTGTTTTATTATGCTGGCTCGCCCTGACAACAAGCAGAGCGCCAACTCGCTCTCCTCTCCATTTTTAGCTCCTGCCATCTCATTTTCTGACTCTCCGTCTTACCGGCAAAGGAGGTTACTCATTGGCTAGGTTTTCCTTTTTCCCCAGAGAAGAGAAGTTTTTCGTCCTCTTTGAGCAGAGCGCTCAGAACGTGGTTAAGATAGCCCAACAGCTAAGAGACATGGTGAACACCTGGGAAAATGTTAAGGAAAGAGTGGGGGTAATAACCAGCCTGGAACATGAGGGGGATGCTATCACCCATCAAATTATCGCACAGTTACACCGCACCTTTGTGACCCCCCTGGACCGCGAGGATATTGCTTTGCTGGCTGAATCTCTGGACGATATAACTGACTTCATTCACTCAGCGGCGGACGCCATGTTGCTCTACAATGTAGAACGTCCCACTGATAAAGCCAGGGAGCTAGCCGATATCGTGGTGCAGGCAGTGATTGAGGTCGAGAAGGGTGTCTCAGAAATACATGGCCGCATCGACCGGGATAAGCTTCTTAAGCTATGTGTGGAGATTAACCGCCTGGAGAACGTGGGTGACAGCGTCTACCGCTCGGCGCTGGCGGAGCTTTTTATTAACTCAACAGACTACGCCCACCTTATCAAGTGGCGTGAGATTTACGAGGATATAGAAACTGCCATCGATAGATGTGAGGACGTAGCCAACGTCCTAGAAGGCGTGGCGCTGAAATATGCCTGAGACCCTATGTCAGTCTTGTCTCTAATTCAGCCTGGCGGGATACGGTGGATTTAAGTTTACTATTTATTATCTTCATCATCATCGTAGCTCTGGCTTTCGATTTCACCAACGGTATGCATGATGCCGCCAATTCCATTTCCACCATTGTCTCTACTCGGGTTCTATCACCAAGACAAGCTGTCATCTGGGCAGCGTTTTTTAACTTTGTGGCTTTTCTTATATTCGGCACGGCAGTGGCTAAAACCATCGGCAAAGGAATGATTGATGTCAACACAGTAACTTCAACTGTAATCCTGGCTGGTGTTTGTGGCGCTATTTGTTGGAATATGATTACCTGGTATCTGGGACTGCCCACCAGCTCTTCTCACGCTCTAATTGGCGGTTATGCCGGAGCCGCCATAGCCAAGAGCGGCTTCGGGGTGATTATAGCCAGCGGCTGGTACAAAACACTACTTTTTATCGTCCTAGCGCCGGCTATCGGTCTAGTTTTAGGTTTTTTGCTAAAGGTCATCACAACCTGGATTATACGTAAGCAAACGCCGGCTGCTGTTGATAGGTGGTCGCGGATTTTACAACTTTTTTCCGCAGCCCTTTACAGTCTTGGACACGGCGGCAACGACGCACAGAAAACTATGGGCATTATAACTAGCCTCCTCTTTGCCGGGGGCTTAATCAGCGAATTTATAGTGCCTCTGTGGGTTGTCCTGAGTGCGCACGCCGCCATTGCTTTGGGCACCTTGAGCGGTGGCTGGCGCATTGTTAAGACAATGGGGCAAAAAATCACCAAGTTACGACCGATTGATGGTTTCTGTGCTGAGACAGCCAGCGCTTTCAGTATCTTCTTAGCCACTCATCTGGGTATTCCAGTGAGCACCACTCATGTTATCACCGGCGCTATATCTGGCGTAGGTTCGGCGAATCGACCTTCTGCCGTGCGCTGGGGTGTAACCATTACTATTGTTTGGGCTTGGATTTTTACCATCCCGGGAGCCGCTATCATAGGGGGTATCATTTATTCAATAGTTAGATTTATTCCCCTGAACTGAAAAGGTGTAGCCTCAGTGGCTAGCGATGTGTATAATTAAACTGTTGGGGAGGTAATGACAATGAAAATGAGCGCCAGTTTTGATAAGGGTTTTCAGGAGATTCAGGATAAAATCGTGGCTATGGGCGATATGGTGATTAAGGAGATACACCGCTCAATCGAGGCATTGAAAAAACGGGATTTAAAGATGGCTCATCAGGTAATTGCTGCCGATGCCAAGATTGATGAGCTGCGGTTCACTATCGAAGACAAGTGCATTGAGCTTGCGGGCGCGCAAAAGACGAAGACCGATGACCTGCGTATCATTGTAGCTGTACTCAGCATCATAACAGAGCTTGAACGAATCGGCGATTATGCCGAAGGAATTGCCAGGATTGTAGTCATGATTGGCGATGAGCCGCCACTGAAACCACTGATTGATATCCCCCGGATGGCAGAATTGACCACCGGAATGATTGACAAAAGCCTCAAGTCTTTCGTTACCCGCGATGTGGAACTGGCAAAGCACGTCGCTACTATGGACAACTCTGTGGATGGGCTTTATGACCAGGTTTTTCGAGAGCTTCTCACCTTTATGATGGTCGACCCGAAGACCATTAATCGGGCTACTCGCCTCATCTGGGTGGCGCACAACCTGGAACGCGCCGCCGACAGGGTAACCAATATCTGCGAGCGCGTCGTCTTCACCGTGACCGGTAAGATGGAGGGGCTAGAGGTCTCCAAATATTAGCCAATCGGCAAAGGCATCGGTTTTAACCAATTGTTTATTGCAATATCGCCCTGTATAATATCTGCCAGCCATTTTGGCACAGATGAACATGATGAAGAAAGGGGGTGACGCTATGAGAGTACTGAATCGCCGCACCTGATTCGGAGACTTGATGCATGTTGTGCATCATTCTCTGGCGCCTGCTGCGTGGAAAGCCCATAACGTCGCCCTGATGTTCTTGTCTGGCTAACTCTCCATCAGCTCCTCGTTATGGTTATCCGCGTGGCAGGAAAAAATCATAACGAAAGGAGCTTCAATGTCTTCAGTTTCACGTTTTCTTACCTCACGTTGGGGTCCAATTGTTACCGGCATCGTTGTTGGAGTCCTGGCACCTGTGCTGGTAAAACTGGGTAACCCTGGCAATATGGGAATCTGTGTCGTCTGCTTCAGCCGTGACATCGCCGGTGCTCTGGCTTTGCACCGCGCCAGCTTGGTACAGTACATCCGCCCTGAGATAATCGGCTTTGTCCTCGGAGCCTTTATCGCAGCTCTCTCCTTTAGAGAGTTCAAGCCGCGCACTGGCTCATCACCGCTGGTGCGTTTTCTGTTAGGCATGTTTGCCGTATTTGGCGCCCTGGTCTTTCTGGGCTGTCCCTGGCGTGCCTACCTGAGATTAAGCGGCGGCGATTGGAATGCCATCTTCGGTATTTTAGGACTTATAGCTGGCATCGGCATAGGCATCGGTTTCCTGAAAATGGGATTCAGCCTGGGACGCAACCGTCCAGCGCCAAAAGCCCTGGGGTGGGTGATGCCTGCCATAATGGTAATCCTGCTGGTGCTTCTGCTCCTGGCTCCACAGTTTGGACGGGATGCCGATGGGAATCTTACCGGCCCCATATTTTTCTCACAGAAAGGTCCGGGTAGCCAACATGCCTTCTGGGCTATCTCCATTGCTGTCGGGCTTTTCATCGGTTTTCTGGCTCAGCGCAGCCGCTTCTGCACCGTTGGCGCCATACGAGACTCGATATTGCTCCGTGATAATCGTCTTCTCTATGGTATACTTGCTTTAATAGTAGCCGCCTTTCTCATCAACCTGGCGCTGGGACAGTTTCACCCCGGGTTCCAAAACCAGCCGGTAGCTCAGACCAACGAATGGTGGAACTTCGGCGGCATGGTGCTTGCCGGACTTGCCTTCACCCTGGCTGGTGGCTGTCCCGGTCGGCAGCTCTTCCTCACCGGGGAAGGCGACGGTGATGCCGGCATGTTCGTCGCCGGGATGATTGTAGGTGCTGGATTTGCTCACAACTTCACCGTGGCAAGTTCCCCAGCCGGTCCGGCTGCGTTCGGTCCGATTACAGTAGCAGTTGGTCTGGTTATATGCATCATCATCGGGCTGACCATGCGGGAAGCAAAAACATAGGAGGTTTGTTATGAGCGATATAAAGACTGTAGACGCTCGCGGGCTGTCATGCCCACAGCCGGCGATGCTTGCCCAGGAGGCTTTACAAAAGGCGGGCAAGGGGACCATAGAAGTCCTCGTGGACTCGAGTACCGCGCGTGAAAACGTGTCCCGCCTGGCTAAGAATTCCGGCTGGGATGTCACCGTAAAAGACCAGTCTGACGGCAGTTGTCAAATCATACTGAGAAAATGATTTACCTGGATAACGCAGCCACATCTTGGCCCAAGCCACCCGAGGTTTTAAAGGCAATGGTCGATGCCCTGGAGCGCGCCGGGGGCAACCCCGGCCGCTCCGGGCACCGACTGTCCATCGAGGCAGCACGGGTGATGTATGATGCCAGAGAGAATATCGCCCGATTCTTTAACAGCGGTGACCCAGCGCGAGTCATCTTCACCAGCGGCGCAACTCATGCCCTAAACATAATCCTGAAGGGTTTGCTCAAGCCCGGCGACCGCGTTGTCGCCAGCTCCATGGAGCATAATGCCGTAATGCGACAACTGCGAGCTCTGGAAGAAAGAGGTCTTATCCTTGATGTCGTCCCCTGTGCCCCTGACGGCAGCCTCGACGTAAACGATATTTCCAGAGTAGTAGACCTCAATACTCGCCTGGTGGTCATCGTTCATGCCAGCAACGTAGCCGGCACCATATTGCCCATCGCCGAAGTGGCATCCATAGCTCATCGAGCCGGCGCCTTTCTGCTGGTAGATGCCGCGCAGACCGCAGGAGTCCTGCCCATAGACATGAAAGCGTTCGGAATCGACTTTCTCGCCTTTACCGGACACAAGGGCTTGCAGGGTCCTCCGGGAATCGGCGGTCTTGTCATCGGTGACCATGTTGATACTTCACAAATTGAACCTCTATTGCAGGGAGGCACAGGAAGCCAGTCGGAGCTGGAGGAGCAGCCGGAGCATCTCCCCGACAAATTCGAGAGCGGCACACCGAATATTGTCGGCATCGCCGGTTTGCGTGCCAGCATAAGCTGGATTACGGACAGGGGTATTGAGGCAATCCGGACACAGGAAAAGGAGCTTACCAGCGCGCTTGTTGACGGCTTGTCTGGCATAGCGGGCATTAAGGTATACGGAACTCGTGACCCCGAAAAGTCAGTGGCTATTGTGTCTTTTACTGCCAGGGACAGACGCGTCTCGGACGTCGGCTTAAGGCTCGATGAGGACTACGGTATTCTGACACGCGTTGGATTGCACTGTGCTCCGGCGGCACACAGGACAATCGGCACATTTCCTGAAGGTACAGTACGCCTGGCACCCGGCGTTTCCACCACGGCGGCTGACATCAAAAAGACAGTTCAGGCGATAGATAAAGTGGTTGGCTCATGACAGAATACGGCGTAGTACTGTTTTATACAACTTCATCGGCTATACGTGCTGAGAAGCTACTGGCTAAGGAAGGCTATGCTGTCAGGCTTGTTCCAACGCCCAGGCAGTTCTCCAGCGACTGCGGCATTGCACTGCGCTTCGACTGGCAGCAGCACAAGCAGGTCAGGTCAGCGCTGGATAAGGCGCAGGTGGAGATAGACGCCATACACCATTTGTGAAACGGGTCGCTTTGGTGCTGCTAGCCGACCTGTTTGAGCTGTCCCGGGAAGGTCGGCTCGTGTCTTACATCCACCGGTATTGGGTATCGGATGCCGCGCTCATGGGTAGCTTCAAGACCTCTGACTACGCTATCGAGCAAGGTAATGGGGATGGTGAAAGCCAGCTCATCATCCTGCACCATCGCCCAAACTCTATCGCCGTTTCCGGGCAGCACCACCTTTGGCTCCTTTGACTTGAACGTCTGTAAAACTCCTTCAGTGCAGGTCCCACCCTTGCCGCTGAAAATAGACTGCACACTTATGCCAGTTTCCTGTGTGGCTCCATGTACCAGCCTCATCACCTGCGCCGGATTGCAGAAGACCATGACCAGGTCTGGCTCTATTTTTGTTCGCTCCAGCGGAGAAAAAATCACCCCGGCATACTCCCCCTTCTTTAACTTTACCTGCGCTATAGAATCCATGGCCGTCCTGGCAGCGTCATCATTTGCGGCATAGTTCATGACCTTCATGAACTCCATTAAGGCATTCTTAGTCTCCGGCTCTGACTGGCTCCATCCGTAAGTGTAAGCTACGATGGGGCAGGCATTGTCCTCGCCTGTCATGCCCACCGTCCAGCCGTACGTTCGGCTTAAGGTCATCCCGACACAGACATTGGTCTTAAAACCCATATCCTTCAAGGGACGCCTGGTCTTCTCGGGAAAGTCATCAGCGCTTTTCACCAGCTTCACGGCTATGGGAAAAGTAAGCGGTCTTATGAGTTTATTAAGCGTCTGCGCTGCTTGAATCCAATCCGGCATGATGTCACCTCCGCTGGCTTTTTGGGTTTATTATACAGTCGGGCAAAGACAAAAAGCTACCAAAGGTGATAAAATAACTCGTACGTTTTGCCTGTGAGGTCAATTCTCCGATGATTGAAGAACTTTTACCCGGTCTTTATAGAGTTGAAATTCCCCTCCCCAGAAGCCCCTTAAAGGCTCTGAACTCCTATGTTGTAAAGGGGGGGGAACGGTTTTTGATTATCGACACAGGTATGAACCGCGAGGAATGCCTGAATCCAACGCTCTCGGCTTTGCAAAAGCTGGATATCGACCTGAACCGGACTGACTTCTTCATCACCCATCTGCACGCCGACCATTCAGGTCTGGTAGGAAAGCTAGCCACCGATACCTCCAAAATATACTTTAACAAGACGGAAGCCTCCTTCATCAATTTCCAACCATCCGAAGACTACTGGGCAAAACACTTCGTCTTCTACGCCGCCAATGGCTTCCCCGAGGACGAGATGAAAAGGGTATGGGAAGGTCATCCGGGCTATCGGTATAGCTCCAGACGTAAGATTGAATTCACCCCTATGGTGGAGGGAGATGAAATAGAGGCTGGCGATTACCTGTTCCGTTGCATCGAGACGCCGGGGCATTCACCGGGGCACATGTGTCTTTACGAAGCCGACAAGAAAGTGCTTGTCTGCGGCGACCACATCCTTTTCGATATCACGCCTAATATCACCCACTGGGAACAGCTGGAAAATTCACTCGACCATTACCTGAAAAACCTGGAGAAGGTTTATACGCTTGAAGTCGACCTGGTTTTGCCCGGACACCGCAATATCTGGAATGACCACAGAAAACGGATTACCGAGCTGCAGGAGCATCATAGAAACAGGTTGAACGAGGCGCTCCTGGCACTGGAAGGTGGGGGTAAGACCGCCTGGGATGTAGCACCTTATATAACCTGGGATATAGAATTCAACTCCTGGCAAGAGTTCCCCTCGGTGCAGAAGTTCTTCGCCATCGGGGAGACCATCGCCCACCTCGACTATCTGGTACTAAACGGCAGAGCGCGCCGGCAGATGAAAAATAACAAGGCACTGTACTCGCTGTCATAAGATTTGAGATTAATTACAGGAGAAGATATAAATGGAACTCATGGAAGCCATAAAAGGACGCCGAAGTATCAGAAAATATCGAACCGAGCCTGTCTCCGAGGAAGCCCTGCAAACCGTTCTTGAAGCGGCAAGATGGGCTCCATCCTGGTCGAATACCCAGTGCTGGAGGCTGGTCGTGGTCAGGGACAAGGAGACCAAGTCAAAGCTGGCTGATACGCTGAAAGGTATCAAGGCTAGCAGGACCAACCCCGCGGACGAAGCCGTCAGGACCGCCCCCGTTGTCATAGCCCTCTGTGCCGAGCTGGGTGTTACCGGATATCACCGGGACGAAAGCGGAGAGAACAAGCTGGCAACCGACAAGGGCGAGTCTTGGTTCATGTTCGATGTAGCTCTGGCGGCGCAGAATATGTCCCTGGCTGCCCATTCTCTCGGTCTGGGCACAGTCCATACCGGCTTGCTCGATGCCGCTGAAGCCGCCAGAATCGTGGGCTTACCTGAGAATGTTGTCCTCGTCGAATTACTGCCCTTGGGCTTGCCCGATGAACAGCCGGCAGCTCGCCCAAGAAAGGAAATCAACGAGTTCGTATTCCTGGAGAAGTATCAGAGGTAGATAATGAGCTATCGCAGTTACCGAAGCGACAATATAGCGCCCATACTGGCAATAATAATCCTCTGCTTTCTGGTGTATATAGCCACCATAGTCGCAGATATGATGGGGCACAACCTTATACCGCTACTCGGGCTGCAAACGGCATCTTTTCTCCAGCATCCCTGGACAATCGTGACCGACCTCTTCGTCCATGGTAGTATCTGGCATCTGCTGTTCAATATGCTGACCTTCTACTTTTTCGGCACCTTTTTAATCAGGCTGGTCGGAGTTCGCGACTTTCTCATCATATACTTTGGCGGCGGAATACTGGGCAATGTATTCTTTATGTTTTTCGCTATTTTGATGAATTCTATCTTTATGGATCCGAGATTACTTTATGCTACAGTGATTGGTGCCTCAGGCGCTATCTTTGCCTTGGGTGGTACGCTCGCCGTGCTAACGCCAAGGTTGCGCGTGTTTGTGTTCCCCATACCGGTCCCCATGCCCCTCTGGGTAGCGGTAATCGGTGGCTTTGTCATATTATCTTTTGTTGGAGGCGTAGCCTGGCAGGGTCATCTGGGCGGTCTGGTTTTCGGTCTTATATACGGACTTGTTTTGCGCAGACGGGTACGCACCCCGTTATCTTAGCTTGCCCGCAATAACATGCGAAGTCGGCATTTCAACAAAGCAGGCTTGTACCGCTTCCTGTCTTCTCCCGAAGCCTCAGCTGAAGATTTTGTGACCATATATATCACCGCCGCTTCCTTCCCAACCTATGTAGATTCGCTTTCACTGGGTCCGAAATACAGCGTCCACGCCGCTGAGATTAAGGAGGCAGTTAAAACCGAGGCGGTCATCAGCGACGCCAGGAAATACGGCACCGGTACCGCCATATTCTGGAACGGGCTGGGTAACAGGTATATTGTCATGCCTCCATTCCCCATCATCGAGAACAAGGTTTCCACAGGTAAGCTTGACCTCTCCATACTCCGCCAGGTCCTGGAAGGTAAATATGTTATCGCTGTCGTCCTGGTAACCTGGGGCTGGTATGCCTTGGGCGTGTTCCACGCTGGCAATCTGGTGGAATCTAAAACGGGCACCGGATATATACACAAGAGCCACAAGAAAGGCGGCAGAAGCCAGAAAAGGTTCGCCCGAAGGACCGAGGAGCAGAAAAAGGACTTCCTGCGCCGGGTGGGCAACAGGATTGACCAGAGGTTCGACAACTTCGCCATTGACCACATCTTTTTCGGCGGCAACAGGCTGATTTTGAAGCCATTGATACAGGAGTGCAGGTACCTGCAGGCAAAAGCCGGCAAGATTTCGCCCCGGACCCTGGATGTAAGATATGCCAATAGGCAAGCCTTAACCAGCAGCCTGGCAGAGATAACCAGGTCCCTAGTTTTCAGCTTCTAAAGAATGAACTCCATTGTCAATTCTTAGCCCTTCGTAACCGCTCATCCTGAGCCAGATCCTTCGTCGCTTTGCTCCTCAGGATGACAAAGAGGCACAGGGCTCTTCAAGAATGAACTCCATTGTCATTCTGAGCGTAGCGAAGAATCTCTCCCTATCCCTCTTCCATTCCTTCGGCTACGCTCAGGACGGGTGGCAATTCCCGGCTAAACCGTATAGAATATTACAAGCCATTATCACAAAAACGTTAATTCCAGGAGGTTAAAAACATGAAGACTAAATTATTTGGTGTGCTGGCAGTTCTGGCGCTGGTGGGAATGTTATTCCCGGCATGTGCGCCGGGCGCGGTCGAGGTTTCACCACCCGCCAATATCAAGCCCATCGTTTTCGTTCATGGTTTCGCCGGTTCAGCAGCCCAATTCGAGTCACAGGCTATGCGGTTTGAAAGCAACGGCTACCCCGCCAACTACATAGCCGCCTATGAATACGATTCCTCCCCCGGTCTCTCACCCGACTTTCCACCGGAAGAAATACTTGCCGGCATCGACCAGGTTATCGATACCGTTCTCAAGGACACCGGCGCCGATAAGGTTGACGCCATCGGACATTCTCTGGGCACAAAAGTTATGCAGACATACCTGAGAAGCTCGCCGGAACGTGCTGCCAGAGTTGCTCACTATGTAAATATCGATGGTCAAGCCAGCGAAGACCTTCCCGGTGGAGTGCCCACGTTGGCTTTATGGGCTGGGCAGAGACCACCAACATTTCGCATTTCCGGTGAAGTGGTAGGAGCCACCAATGTAACCCTACCTGACGTAACTCATGTCGAATGCGCCACCTGCCCTGAGGCATTCGTGGAAATGTACAAATTCCTTACCGGCGAAGAACCGACAACGGACAAAATCGTACCCCAGCCGGGTAAAATTCAGCTTGCCGGCAGAGCAGTCATTTTCCCCCAAAATATAGGAGTGCAACAGCCCGGCGCTACTTTACAGATATGGGAAATCGATGGTAAAACCGGCGCCAGAATCGGCAGCCAGCCGCAGGCAACTTACCCCATAGGTGGCACAGGCGCCTGGGGACCTTTCGATGCCACTAGCGGCGCAAGCTACGAATTCGCCCTGGTACGTGAAGGTGCCTATACCGCTCACTTCTACTGTCAGCCTTTTATAAGGAGCGATTACCTGATTCGCCTAAACGCAGAAATACCTGGCAAAGGGCTTGGCACCCACATGGACATCAGCGACCACCACAGCGACCTGTATGTTTCCAGGAACAAGGAATTCTGGGGTGACCAGGGGGATAACAATGACATACTTGAAATCAATGGCTCTAATATAGTCACCCCCGAAATATGCCCCCTTGACAAGCTGGTAATTGCTATATTCGTTTGCGATAACGGCGCCGATGGTAAAACCGACCTTGCCGCACCGATACCCTATTTCTTTTCGGCAATTCCGTTTTTCATAAGCGGCGCTGACCTTTATATGCCTGCGTCTGACCCGCCGGACGGAACCATATCCCTGGTGCTTACACCACGAGGCGGCGGTGGCAAAACGCAGGTGATAAACATACCCAACTGGGCGTCTTCAAAGGATAGAACAGCCGTCCAGTTCAATGATTTCCTGCAGGCTGAATAACCCTTGACACCAAACGCAACTGGCATATCGAGGGCTTGATTCGAAGAGCAAAGCCTTACCTGTGCTTCGGCGCGGAAACCTGCAAAAGCTCAAAGCTTGCCTTCTCGTCCGGCATACGCACTACATTCGTGCCCAATATCTCCAAGATGATTACCTCCCCCACCAACCAGGTGGTTACGCCGGGTCGCAGGCAGCCGGTGGTGGTCTGTCCCGACCTTCCCAGCGCGGCATGTATATGCAGCGTTGGCTTGCCCTTTTTATCAGGAGCGATTGTGCCTGCACCGACTACCTCATGCACACCATCCACGGGGAGCAGCATCGGTTCTGGCGGCATCACATCCGAGCGTCTTGGACCCACAACCACCTGCCCCTCGCCTATACCGCCGACCAGTATCACCTGCCCCACCGCAATCTTTTTTTCTTCGGCGAAGCTCTCGATACAAGCAGGAATAGCGTCGCCGTCTTCGAGTCGAATCACAAACACCCGACCGAGTTTCCCTTCAGTTGCTTTCATGGCAAGCCTCCTTTACGCTGATGGCTCCAGCTTTTGATATTTACTCTTCTCCTGCCTATCACGTAATTGTACCACTTCCTAGGATAAAGTTACCGCCAACGGGCTGGCTGAGACACGAGTCACAGGCTTTTACTTTTTGACAACTGCGCAATGATACCTACTTCACAGGCGGTGGTAGGAAATCTCGGATACTTGCCTTGTTGCCTAATTTGTATCTCTTATTACAGCACTACGGTCTATACATTGTCTCGGTACGACGACCGATGTGCAATATCAGAACAAGGTTCTCCCTGTCATATACTTCGTAAACCACCCGGTAGTTGCCGACTCTAATACGGTAAGCCCTTTCAGCTCCACTGATTTTCCTGACTCCGTGAGGACGAGGTTCACTGGCTAAACTTCTTATAGCAGCCTGCAAACGCTCAAGGTTGTGCCTTTGTATCCGCCACTTCAGCTTTTCTAAATCACGGTAGGCGGCTGGGGAAACTTCAATCCTGTACACTCTTCGCCTCAGCAGCCTTTTCCCTCGCCGCTACCGTTTCCTCCAATTCTTTTTCAACCTCAGACCAGGGACGCCCTCCTTTTTGTTTCCACTCGGCTCGGGCAGCTTCAATGATGGGCAACAGCTCAGCGTCTTCACGCCTTTCCAACCATTCGCGTACGGCATCGGCTATGATGTCACTTGCCGCTGTATGCCTTCTGGCAGCTTCAACTTTGAGTTCGGTGTAAAGCTCTTCATCATGAAACACAACTGTCATCTTTCTGCTCATCGTATACCTCCTGAGACATACAGACTTACATACGTATATAAGTATTGTAAAATGACCGACGATGAATGTCAAGTTGTGTCAGGGCATGTCGCAGCGCATTTGGTAGGAAAGGTCGGATTGATTGCTGTGCTATAATCAGGAAGGCAATTATTCGGAGGTGAATCATGTCAAAACATATATCAACAGGGCTGGCTGTCATTCTGGTGGTTGTATTGCTGACTTTCTTCATCTCGGCGCCTGTTATGGCGGCTGACCTGCGCAGCCAGGATACCGTCACCATCGCCAGCGGCGAGGTAGTTGACGATGACCTGTATGTAGCCGGTAACACCGTAATTATCGACGGCATCGTCAATGGTGACCTGTGGGCTATCGGCAACAGCATTACGGTCAACGGTGAGGTCAAGGGCAGCATCGTGGCTGCCGGTCAGGCGGTCGATATCAACGGCAATGTGGGACACGCGGCACGGCTGGCAGGAGAAACAATCAATATCAGCGGTGATATCACCGGGGACCTGATGGCTTTCAGCAGCGCAACGAATATCGCCAGCAAAGCTAAAATAGGCGGCGATTTTCTTTTCGGCGCCGGTAACGTGCGCATCGACGGGTCCGTTGACAGAGATGTCAAAGGCGGCGCGCGTGAAGTCACCGTTGCCAACGGCGTGGGAGGGAATATGGAGCTAACTGTCGACAATCTGACGGTGGCTTCCACGGCGGACATTCAAGGCGATTTAACCTACACCAGCGAAAACGAAGCTGATATTCAGTCCGGCGCTAAGGTCGGCGGCAAGACCACACACAACTTGCCGGAGGTAAAGAAACCGGCTCCATTCAGCGGAATCGGCGGTAAAGTGGTGGGCTTCCTCATGGCATTTGTGACAGGGCTGATTATCATACTGGCTGCTCCCAGAAGGTCGGCTTCAATCGCCGATTCAATACGAGCTAAACCCTGGGCAAGCCTGGGATGGGGAGCCGTCATTCTGTTCGCCACCCCGGTTGCCGCCATAATCGTATGCTTTACGGTCATCGGCATACCGGTGGGACTAATCGCACTGGCTCTTTACGCCATAGCTATTTATATCAGCCAGGTCTTCGTGGGACTGTTCCTGGGGCGGTGGATTATAGGGCGCTTCAGAGAGACAGAGTCCAAAGCGATTATGTTGGCAGCCCTGGCATCGGGGCTGGTTATTCTCAGCATACTCAGGCTGATACCGTACCTGGACTTCTGGATAGGGCTTGCCATAGCTCTCTTCGGTCTGGGTGCTGTGCTGGTCTCGGAAACCAGATTACGGGCTCAAGCATAGCCGATAAGCCCAGCACAGCCGATTGACATAGCAATGCTGCACGGCTGGGCTGCCATAATCTTAGACTCCCGCATTGGCACAAAACCTGCTACTCAGGCTATAATAGGCAGGCTCAGGCTTATGGATTTTCAATTCACTGTGGAGAGCTTTGACTCCATATACCCCGATTGGGAAAAGCTGCAGGACGAATCACCGGGCAGCTCTTTTTTCTCATCGCCTGTATGGTCGAAAATCTGGTGGCAGCAGCTCGGCTGTGGAGCTAAGCTATATCTGGGCGCCGTCAGACATCAGGGAAAGGTCATAGGAATTGCCCCCCTTCTGGTAAATGGCGATGTGGCTTCCTTTATCGGCAGCGTTGATGTCTGCGATTATCTGGACTTTGTGGTTAAGACCGGCAGCGAGGAGAGCTTTTTTGGCGAGCTGCTGGACAACCTGACAAGGGAAAAAATTATCAGATTGGACCTGGCACCGCTGAGACCAGACTCCACGGTAATCAAAAATCTGGTAAAAATAGCCCCGAGACAGGCATGGCAGGTCTCATGCTCCCATGAAGATGTCTCGGTGGAGCTCGATTTGCCCGCTACCTGGGAGGGCTATCTGCAATTGCTCAGAGGCAAACAGCGCCATGAACTTAAGCGCAAGCTAAGGAGACTGGACGAAGAAGGCGAACTGAACTATAGAAGCGGCTCACATGCCGATGAATGCGATGTTGACATCTTCCTGCGGTTGTTTCGAGACAGCCGTGAGGATAAAGCCGCTTTCCTGACCCCCCGGATGGAATCCTTCTTCCGGGCAGCGGCAAATGCCATGGCAGAGCAACAATCGCTAAGGTTAAATATACTGGAACTGAATAAAAAACCCGTAGCCGCCACCATGTGCTTCGACTATAAAGATACGGTATACCTGTACAACAGCGGCTATGAGCCGGACTACGGATGGCTGAGCGTGGGAGTGATTTCAAAGGCGCTGTGTATCAAGGACAGCATAGAGAGGAACAAAAAACGTTTTGACTTCCTCAAAGGCGGTGAAGACTATAAATATCATCTCGGCGGACGGGAGCTGCCGCTGTACAGGTGCTCATTGAGCTACGCGGCATATGAACGATGACATGATAGAACGACTCAACATAGCCATGATTAGCATCCATAGCTGCCCTCTGGGCGTACTGGGAAGCAGGGATACCGGCGGTATGAACGTTTACGTCCGGGAGCTGGCACGAGAGCTGGCTAAAAGAGGGCACGCCGTAGACATATATACCATGGCGCATCAACCACAGCATGGACCGCCTATAAACCTGGGGCAAAACGTCAGACTTATCCACATGGAGACCGGCACTGACAAAGATGTGCCCAAGGTAGCTATCTATGACTATATTGAAAGGTTTGTCTGCGGCGCGGAAGATTTCAGAAAGTATAACCAGATGCCCTACGACCTGATACACAGCCACTACTGGCTATCAGGTCTGGTAGGCGAGCAATTACAGGAGCGCTGGCAAATACCTCATGCCGTGATGTTCCACACCCTGGGTGCGGTTAAGAACAGCATAGGCATCGGCGCAGCCGAGCCCCAACTGCGCATAGAAAGCGAGCGCGAGGTGATAGATAACTGCCACCGCATTATCGCCTCCACACAAAAAGAAGGGGAGGACCTGATAAAACATTACGGTGCTACCCCGGAAAAGATTTCCGTCATCCCCTGCGGCGTCAATCTGGACCTATTCAAGCCTGTGGATAAAGAGCTAGCCCGGCAGGAATTGGGCTTAGACCATCAGAAGGTCATACTCTTCGTGGGCAGAATCGAACCTCTAAAAGGCTTGGAACGGCTGCTGGGGGCACTGAGCTATATAGAAGGCGAGAAGCCGCCGCTGCTCATGATAGTTGGCGGCGATGAGCACAGCCAGGGACAGGTGCAGTTGCTGCAGCGGATGGCAAAAGACCTGCACATTGAGGAACTGGTTAACTTTGTTGGCTCTGTAGCCCAAGAGAAGCTGCCGCTCTTTTACAGCGCCGCAGATGTCTGCGCCATACCCTCCTACTACGAGAGCTTCGGTATGGTGGCTATGGAATCGCTTGCCTGCGGCACGCCCATAGTAGCCAACAACGTAGGCGGCATGAGATACTTAGTCCGCCACAGCCAGATGGGACGCATAGTCCAGGACAATTCACCACGCAACCTGGCAAGCGAAATATCAGCGCTTCTTGCCGACGGAGGAGGTCAAGCCCACCACACCAAAACAAGGCGAGACAGCATGACCGAATTCAGCTGGACAACCATCGCCGACAGGATACTACATGAATACAATCGGCTAGTCGGCGATTAGGCAAAACGGGCTTTGGCTCAATCAGGTCCCTCACATGGTAATTTTCAGGCTAACGGAGTAACGGACTGTGACTGCCTCTAAACGCATCTGGGAAACCTTGAAATACATTATGATCGTGGTAGTGACGTTCGCCGTCCTCCAGGCAGTGGTCGTCATCATGCACGAGTTTACCCACAGCACCGTCGCCTGGCTTCTGGGGTACATGCCAAGCCCTCTCGACATCGTCTGGGGCAATCCCTTAACGCTGACGGGATGGGACGAAGGTGTTCATTATTCCGAACTATTTAGCTCTGGTCACCTCCACGCTGCGGCGGTCATCGGGGTGAGCCCGCTGGTCATCCATACTGTCATCGTGACCCTGGGACTTGTTCTCATGCAGCGAAGAGGGATGCAAAGGAGAAAATGGCTTTTCCACATACTCTTCTGGTTCGTAATAGCCAACTTCATGGAACTCATCGCCTACATCACGATGCGAGCGTTCGCCACTCACGGCGACGTCGGCATCTTTAACCGTGGACTGGGACTTTCTCCCTGGATTATCTTCATCGCAGGATCGCTAGCCGTCGCGGCGGGGCTGTATTTTCTCTTCACAGAGACCCTTCCCCACATGTATGCCATCTTCGCGCGGGGAAACCGGATGACTGAATGGGCAATTCTTGCGATGACCGCCTTTTTCCTTTTTGTGTGGGGAAGTGGAATGCGGGTGGTGCTTTACGTCTACCCCGACCCTCAATGGATGTTCGGACTCCTGGGTTTTGCGGCGTTTGCCCTGGTTCTGATCGTCTGCAATCCATCCCGGGCATGGGTCGTCAGGCGTACGAAAATGATATGATACTCGCCCCGGAAACAATACTTACAATTTATGCTTGAGCTTGTACCCCAAAAACTGATACAGCTATAATGTGAGTCTGAAGATTGAAAAAAGGAGTACTATTGAAATGACAAGTAAATCTACAGAACATGAAGCAAAATCCAATCAGTGGTTTTCCACCGAGATTTATTTTGGGAGAAATATTCCTGCCGGAGGAGAGATATCGGAGCAGCAGTTCACTGAGTTCCTCTCAAACGAAGTGACCCCAGCATTTCCCGCCGGCATGACCGTCTATGACGCCTATGGTCAGATGCAGCATAGCGATCGCGAAATCGTCAAACAGAAAACAAAAGTGGTGGTGCTGGTACATAAGAATTCGAAGGCTGACGACGATGCCATCAATAAAATAATCACTGCTTACAGAAGTAAGTTCAGAAACCCGCAGGTCATGTTATTAACAAAACAGGTAAAGCCAGTATTTTACAGAGATTGAACTGCAAGCCACAATCTCCATTTTTCTACCTACTCCATTTCTATACAGCTATTATAATTGGCAAAACCCGCATCTGATTGCTGCGGCCTGTTCTGCCATAAAATAACTACATTAATCTATTAGTTTTGTCCACTTGAATTATGCATTGACTGATAGTGATTAAAGCTACCCCACATTCGAGATGGCATAGCCATGGGTAATAAATGTAAGTTTTGTGCAATGTTAATTAGACACACCAAATGGACATCGATTTTACCACTTCTGATGTAAGAAGCCTGGCTAAGGCACGGCTTTCTCATACCACACGGTCTCTCCATGTAGTTGAAAACCCAGGGAGCGGTAGAGCGTAACGGCTACTATGTTCTGGCTGTCTACGGTTATATCTATTAGCTCCCGACCCTTGTTTCTAAGATGTAGCAAGCCCGCCCGGAGCAGCTTCTTACCCAGGCTTTTGCCTCGATAGTCGGGGTCCACACCAAGCATATAAATCCGCCCTTTGCTCCTGCCCGTGGTTGAATCCCGACCACATTCTGCCTCAGTCCAGCAATAGCCAACGGGCTTGCATTCGCTTAGAGCCAAAATCACATCGCCCGGGCAGTCACCCCTAGCGCTTAGCTCCCAGCCTATATATTCAGCAGTATTCGGGTTGAAACCCCAGGTGCCTATAAAACAGCGGTTCTCAATCCAGGCAAGCAGCTCCTCTTCACCTGCCTTAATGTTACGATATGCCACATCTGCCTGTTCAATAGCCTCAAGCCTTGCCCCGGAAACATCTAATCTCAGTTCATGGAAGTGGCGGACTGTTTCGAAGCCTAAGTTTGATAACAGCTCCGCCTGTGCTAAGTCAGTCGCCGGAATGCTCACGTGGGCGACTTTCACCCCCATCTCTCTGGCTCGTTTCATAGCACGGTCGAAAAGCTCCTTAAATACAAATTCTGACCTATATAAAGAATCAACAACATGCTCGATGATTACACGCCCGATACCAGGCTCCGGCAGGACGTTTATATAGCCGATTATCACACCACCTACCTCAGCGAAAAAAAGGTTTCTGCCGACATCGTAACCGGGTCTATTTAATAGATGGGCAAAAACCGCCCCTTCCTTGAGCCGCTCGTATGCAGCAGCATCTCGAGGGTCCTGTGGATTACAATTCCTGACAGTAGGTTTGCCTTGCATCTCTGTATTGCAATTTAGCTTATTGCGAAATATCCCTATTTTGAGCAATCTACCCCACCAGCTCATTGTATGTCAAATATTCTGCCTTTTGATTACAAGGCACTTGACAAGTGTGCATTTTATGGTATAATTGTATTATATTATAGATAATTAGGCTATATATTATATAATTATTTACAAGAATCATATAAATTGTCTGAGAAATGCAACAAAATGTATGAGCCAAAGATTCAAACAACAGAAAGACTTTTGAAAAGCCTTAGTGAGATAGAAGATGTCCGCGAGTTACTCAGGACAATTCCTGTATTGCCGATTGTTGAGGAGTCTATTCAACGGAAAGCCTTAATTGAGACCGTTTACTATACAGCGCGAATAGAGGGGAATCCTCTGGATATTCAAGTTGCGAAGAGGCTTCGTGGGCGTAGAGCCTCAAAGCCTAAGGCTGATAGTGAACAGGAACTTGTGAATCTGTATAAAGTCATGGATTTCCTCGCTGATATTGCTAACCATGATGATGTCCCAATAGGCGAGGAGGTAATTAAGCAAATCCACACATTCGTCGTGAGGGACATCCCAAGTCAAGGGGCACCCGGGGTGTATAAATTGAAGCCAAATGCAATAATAGACCAGGCATCGGGGGAACGGATTTTTTTGCCACCCAGTCCAACTGAGACGCCAAGTCTCATGAGGGACTTAGATGCTTGGTTAAGTCAACGACCATTAATATTCCACCCCATAATTACTGCTGGCATAGCACATTTGGAGTTAGTAGCTATACACCCATTTGATAACGGTAATGGGCGTACTGCTCGCGCCCTGGCAGACCTTGTACTTTACCGCTATGGGTATGCCTTAAGACACTTGTTCTCTTGGGTGCGCCAAGTAGGGATTGATATGGGTACATATTACAAAAAATTGCAGCAGGCACTTGGGGATAAATATGGGGCTAATGCCGACCCTACTGCATGGCTAGAATATTTTGCTGAATCTATCGCAAAAAGTCTAGCTGAATTAAAACCCGACCTACTTCAGATTCGTGAGTTCTTCATCAAAGCTTATAATGCGGGCGCGAGATCTGGGCTTTCTACTGACCAGGTTGAGGCACTCGTATTTGCTGAATTCTATGAAGGTGTTACGACAGCAGAATATATGCAAGCTGTAACGCTGTCTCGTTCAACTGTAGTAAAGCGCTTAAACGAGCTTGTACAATTAGGACTTCTAAAGGTCGAAGGCAAAGGTCGTAGTGTGAGATATATCCGGCCATCAAAAGTGGGTATTGATGATTATCAGCGCAAGTCCGAGGCCGCACAACTAAAATTGAAACTTCCGGAGGAATTAAACTAAGTATAAGGTAGGGTAAATAAAACACCCCGCCATCCTGCTAGACTTCGGGAGCGTAGCTAGGAGGAACTGTGATGAACCTCATACAATTTCATGTAAGCAACTTTGCCACGGAGGCTTGAAACTTGACAAAGAATCTTTACGCAATGGTGATTTCACCTCACGCCGACGATGCCGAATACGGTATCTCCGGGACTGTGGCTAGATGGACACGTGAGGGCAAAGAGGTCATATATGTGGTGTGCACCAACGGCAACAAGGGCAGCAATGACCCCAAGATGAAGCCCGAGAAACTGGCTGAGATTCGCGAGCAAGAACAGCTAGCCGCCGCCAAGCTACTAGGGGTGAAAGAGGTTATCTTCCTGCGACATGAAGACCAAAGTTTAGAGGATACGCCTGAGTTCCGCAAGGAAATTGTCCGCTTAATCAGAAGGCATCGACCGGAGATAGTAGCCACCAGCGACCCTTACCGGCGGTATATCTGGCACCACGACCACCGCATCACCGGTCAGGTCGTGCTGGATGCCGTCTTTCCATACGCCCGCGATTACTGGGCTTATCCCGACCTTAATGCGGAGGGGCTCGAGCCTCACAAGGTCAAGGAAATCCTTTTCTGGGGCGCTGAAGAGCCTAATCACTTCAGTGACATTACCGATACCTTTGAAACCAAGATGGCAGCCCTGCACTGCCACCGCAGTCAGGTGGGGCACTTTACCGACGAATGGGATGACTTCCTCAAGCAAAGATACGAAAAGTTCGCCGAAGGCAAAGGTTTCCAGCTGGCAGAGGCTTTTTACCGCGTCGAGATATGGTGGTAGGTAATCTACGACGACAGCCAGAGGACATCACCGCACAGGTTGGGGTGATGCGGCTTAGAAGCAAAGATAGCAAATTCTTTCTTCTCCTTACCCAATACTGTAGCGTCACCATGCCCCGGGTAGACCTCGGTATCATCGGGCAAGACGAAGAGCCTGGTCTCTATTGACTTCAATATCTGCTTTAAGGCAGCCGGTGTCCCTGTTTTGCCCGGACCACCTGGGAAGATGGTGTCTCCAGATATCAAATACCTGCCTATCAAAAAGCACAGGCTTCCCGGAGTATGCCCCGGCGTGTGTAATACTTTGATTTTAAGCTTACCTACTTCTATGGTATCGCCGTCGTTCAGCTCTATATCCGGGCGAAATGGTAGCCCGCCAACATCCAGAGGATGGACGGCTACGGGGACCTTGAGCCTGGCTTTTAACTCATCAAGTGCCATTACGTGGTCAAAATGATTATGGGTTATCAGTATGTATTTGGGATTGGTTTTTGCCAGTTGTCTTACAATCCCGTCGGCTTCAGCGGGCGCGTCCACCACCACGCTGTCCCCAGTGACTGGGCACACTACTATGTAAGCATTGGTGCCGAAAGGACCCAGTCCCATCCTGGTTATCCTGACGGAGTCATCTTGTACCACATTTTCCATTGCTTATTTAACCTCCGTATAGCGAACAGTTACCAACAAATGCCATCTGTCATTCTGAGGGAGTCTTTCCTAAATGGGAAGGACGACCGAAGAATCTTGCTCAGCAAGCTCCACAAGGTTTAGATTCTTCGCTTCGCTCAGAATGACAATAAGAAGAAAGCTCCTCAGCAGCACAAGTCAGACCAACGCTTCAGATTCTAACACCGCCGATTTGTCCGGTCAATTCACAAGCTTCAAGCCCTCATGGACTGATTCTATATCCTGTGATAAACTAGCAGGCATGCGTAAGCAGCTATACCACAAAAAGAGCAGGGAATTCCGAAGATTATTCCTGGCAGCATTTTTGCTCTCTATTGTGCTGATATTACCAGCTTGCAGTTCGGAGGCAACCGTACCGCCGGTGCAGCCTCCCACAAAAGAAGGAGGCACCATGCAATGGTCTAGCCCACCACCGATGACCATAGACAAAAATAAAGAATACACGGCAACCATCAAAACCAACCTCGGCGAAATCAAAGCACAGCTTTTCCCCCAGGATGCTCCAGTTACTGTGAACAATTTCGTTTTCCTGGCGCGTAATGCCTTCTACGATGGACTGAAGTTCCACAGGGTGGTAAAGGGCTTTGTCATACAGAGCGGAGACCCGACAGGCACCGGCGCCGGTGGACCGGGGTACAAATTCGCTGACGAGAAAGTAACCCGCGACTACGTTACCGGCACACTGGCTATGGCTAATGCAGGACCTAATACAAATGGCAGCCAGTTCTTTATCACACTATCTGACCTCAGCGGCAGACTACCCAAGAACTACACCATATTTGGTCAGGTTACTGACGGCTTCGATGTTATAAAGCAGATAGAGGCGGTGCCGGTAAAAGCCTCATCCGGCGGCGAGCTTTCCTCTCCCACGGTAGATGTCCATATAGATACAATTACCATCGAGGAAAAATAGCCAACCACAGACTTATCGCCAGATAGAGCAGCCAGCTTAAGTCAGGACTGGCTGTCCTTTTTCAGGATATAATCCCGGACAATTTTGAGGGCGGCTTCGACCAGTTCCGGTTCGATATATTTAGTAACGTCATTCCGTGTGTGATACACCAGACCCTCGCCGAATTTGCTGATATCAAAACTGATGCCTGCCATATTGATAGCCTCCACACCAAGCTTACCGAATTCAGCGGCATCCGTGCTGCCGGCACCGAAGGGCATAACGGTGATTCCGGCACGATAGCCCAGCGATTTGGCAATATCGACACAGTCCCTCGCCATGACAGTGGAGAGCTCAACAGTGGAATTCAGGTCCTTAACCAGAAAGTGGAGGTCCTCGAGCTTGTAAAGCGTATCGATATTAAAGACGTAAGTTTCGGTGCCGAGCAATTCTTGACCGTGCTTTTTGCAAAATGCCCGCGCACCACGGAGCCCGGCTTCTTCAGCATCGAAGGAGCCTACTATCAACCGGGTATGTCGCAGCGGGTTTTTGCCGGCTTTCTTAGCATCGTGAAAAAGCTTCGCCGTCTCGCTGGCAATGGCTACAGCAATCATATTATCGCCGGCAGCCGGAGACACTTCTCCGGTAGTGAAAAAAGCCAATGGAAGCTGGAAAACACCGCCAACCATCAATGCCACGGGAACCCACACTGGTAAGTGGATATGAAATAGAGCCAGGACAGTCCCAATCAGGGAAACAAGGAAACCGAGCAGCAAAAATAATATCCCTGCATTTATCAATCTGGCATAGTATTTTGGGAAGCGAGCCAGGAGTTGAAATACATAGGCGGCATCATGATGGGCGCTGACCACAACCTGTTGCCTTACCTCAGCCTCTGGTTCGATAGAGCCGTAGACATTATAGCCGGTTGTTTTAGGAAATAACGGGTCGAGCACTTCCCAGTAGCGGGCGAACTGGGCATAAAATACAAAAATCGCCAGGGCGTACACCAAAAGCGCCGGCAGCGGGAAGCCGAAATACAATAAAACCGCCCCGATAAAATAAAGAACCACCAGCCCCGGGATATATTTCAAGAAGCTCTTCGGGTGGATGGTGAAATCTTCCACCTTCACTGAATCAGTGTCACAATTCTTGATAAATTCCTCTTTTATCCGGTTTGCGGCGTTACGGCAGGCTTCCGTTCCCGCCAGGCGGTTGGGATATCGTTCTACGACTTCGTCAGTAAAACCAAAGACACGCTGGACATGAGTTTTACTTACCTTCAAGCCGGAAGTTACCATAGCGAACCACCGTGCCCATGTTAAAACCCTGATGGTCAGTTGTCAACGTGCTTGCAAGAATAAGCATACTGGCTTACACTTAAGACACCATCGCCAGGAGGCAACAAACACTGAGAATATACAGTCACTGGAAACGAAGAGAGCTTAAATGGAAATATACAACATCACGCCGAATCTCAAACTGCTAAATCTCCAGCCGCCGATACCGGGATATGGGAAATTTATAGGAGCCTATCTGTTCTGCGGCGAAAAAAATGCCATCATAGACGTCGGACCTAAAACAGCCATACCTAATCTGCTCCACGCCTTAACCGAGCTTAATTTGAGCCCCGATGAAATCGACTACATCATTCTGACGCACATACACATAGACCATGCCGGCGGAGTCGGAACAGCAGCCAGAGAAATGAGCCGGGCTAAAGTCCTGGCTCATAGCCGGGCTGTGCCACATCTGGTTGACCCCACAATGCTGTGGCAGAATAGCCTCAAAACCTTAGGCGAGCTAGCGATTGAATACGGTGAAATTGAACCAGTGCCAGAACACAGGATTATAGCTGCCACAGACCAGATGGAACTCGACTTAGGCAGTGGTTTAACGCTGGAGATATACCTTACACCCGGACATGCCCCCCACCACATAAGCATTTTCGACAAGTCGAACGGAGTGTTAATAGCCGGTGAAGCAGCAGGTGTCTGCGCTGAGGGCACCATCAGACCGACGACACCACCACCCTTCAAACTGGAAGAGACTCTGTCTTCTATAGATAAGCTCATCAAACTCAAGCCTCAAAAACTGTGTTACGGTCATTTCGGCTGCTATGACAACGGTGTCGAGAGACTGAAAGCCTACAGGCAAAAACTTCTAGACTGGCACAAGACTGTTGGCGCTGCAGCTAAAGCCGGGAAAGCTCCGGAGGATATCCTAATATTGCTGAGGGAAAAAGACAAGAGCCTGAGCTACCTCGACCACCTGGACAGAGACGAATACACCCGAGAATTCATCTTGCTCATCAACAGCATCAAAGGTTTAGCCGGGTCCGTGCAAAAAGACTAGCAGCCTTCCAATACCAGAATCAAATCCTCGATTGTAACTGAAGCCGCTATAGTATAGAATGAGGTCAATACAACAGACAAGGGGGATATAAATGAAAAAGCTGCTTATGCTAATTCTGTTGATTTTCTCGCTTCCGTTTATCCTTGGCTGTCCCTCCGGGCTCCCTGATTTCAGCCGCACTGTCTTTGCTGATGGAGAAATGCTATTGCAGGATAATACTGGAAGTTACCACATGTTCGTGAAAATAGTTTTAAATCCCGATAGAACAGGCTCGCTTACAACAGGTGTGGCAGGGGTAGGGGACGGTGGTGGTATGCCGGGGGGTAATGGGACATGGGAGCTTGTTCAAAAAGGCGACCCATCAAAAATAGTTTTTAATTTTATTGATTTAAGAGGGGCAAATCTTGCTGGGTCTGTGACATTTTACAGCAACAGAGAAGCCAACATATCTGTCCCCGGTGCACCCTTTCAATTGATGGGGAAATGGTATCAGTAGCCAGCACGCGCCCTAAAATACGGATGACCTGCGCCAGGAAAATCGACCTCGCCGAAAAGAAGGCAATATAACGCTATAGCTAATATGGCAATAGGCTCTTTTCCATAAAGCACACGGTGAAAGGCAAGTGCTCAAAATTCTTTGTGCCCGTCTCTTTGAAACCTAGCTGCTTGTACCAGTTTTTTAAAACTGCGCTCTCGTCTATCATCCCTAGGGCAACCTTTCCACCACGGTTCTTCTTAACATAATCAAACACGAATTCAACCAGCTTCCTTCCGCAGCCTTTGTGTCTATATTCCGGAAGTACAGCCAGCTTATCCATGTAATAAAGCATCTCATCCGCTCTTTCTATAGACACAAAACCCGCCTGCACGTCAGCCAAGAACAACCAGAAAAGATTTGCCTTCTCCTCCAGCTCCAGCAATTTATCCAGAGTCATCAGAGAGGGATGAGTAGGACAGTTGCGCTCATTCAATCCGAATTCAATCGCCACGGTTCTAAAAGACTTGCGTACCACCTCCACACTATTCTTAAGGTCAGGTGCGTTTTTTATTTCTCTAATCTTTTCCATTTAATTCGTCTATCTGATACCTCAGAAATTGCTACCAGAAGTTTATGTTGATTCTATCACAGGACTTAAAAAGACGAAAGAATAGCGACTGTTCGCTCTTTCCTCTGAAGGTAAGAGCTATATTGAGAGGAGAACAACATCTTGTTTCATTTGTCCGCAGCGTTTATACTGTAACAGGAGACAAAATGCCGCGTTATATAAATCTGGGCGAGGTTTTTGGAGTTCCGGTCCGGCTGCACTATACCTGGCTGCCGGCGCTGCTTCTAATAGTGATAGCGCTGGCGCAGCAGTTCCATGGACTATACCCGATATGGCTTAATATTATACACGGGATAGTTGCCAGCTTCCTTTTTCTTGCCTCAATGTATGCCCGCGCCCTAGCCCAAAACTACGTAGCCACAAACAGAGGCATGCCGGTAAGAAGCATCACCCTGTACGTCTTCGGCGGTGTGCCCAGGATAACCGAGCAGGACACTAAGCCGCTCCCTGAGCTTCTGGTCGCCGCAGCCGGTCCAGTATCCAGCATTCTCATAGCCGGCATATTTTACGCACTCGCCCACGCCCTGTCCGGTGCTGAGGACCCTATGCCCGCCGAATTCATGCAATGGCTGTTCTTTTTCAACATCATGATTGCCCTGTTTAACCTTATTCCAGCTTTTCCTCTAGATGGTGGCAGAGCGCTGCGAGCCGTCTTGCAGCTTGCAATGAGGAGTTACAGCCGGGCGACACGGATTGCCACCCTGACCGGACGAGTCATAGGTTTCCTGCTCATCGCTGCCGGTATTGCCGCGATTATCCTCCCCGGCAACTGGTTTGCCGGCGTAGCCACGGTTGTGTTCGGCTGGTTCCTAGAAGATGCTGCCACCACGGCACGGCGTCAGGTGCTGGTACGCGATGCTCTCCGCGGCATAACAGCCCACGATATGATGACAGATGCCTACACCCCAATAAAGCAACAGCTTACTTTTGGAGTGGTCCGGGAATATATCATCAACTCCGGACAACACTGCTTTGTAGTTATTGAGGACGGCAAGCTGCAGGGAATCGTAACCCTGAGCGATATACAGATACCAGAAAAACGCTGGGACTCGACCCGCATCAGCGACGTAATGACGCCCGCCAAGAAGCTCAAGACAGCTCCACCTGACCAGCCGGCGGTAGACCTGCTAGAGCAGATGGAAGACTACGATATAGAACAGATACCAATATTGCAAGAGGATAAATTGGTCGGCATGGTCACACGTGAACGCCCGCTCCGTTTCCTAAAGGCTCGAGCCGTGCTGAGAGCCTAGCCAAGCTCTATAAGATATGCCCGCTTCATCATTTGCCTAAGCCTGCAAAATCTTGAACTCGAAACCTGGGCTCCAAACACTAAACCCCAAGCACCAAATCCTAAACAAACTCAAATACCTAAATTCCACCTATTGGGATTTCGAATTTAGAACTTGTTTAGAGTTTAGAAATTAGAATTTGGAATTTTGAGTGCAGGATTTAGACATTACGATTTAAGGTACATGCATACTTAAACTAAGGATAGTAGCCTCTTATTTAGCAGGGTTAACCTCCGGCAGCGCCGGAATTTCATCAATGATTTTTCTGTACTGGCTCTCCTGGTAATAGACCCTCCATTTAGCCTCGAACCAGCGGAAAGGTCTTTCAGCCCGCGACCACACCTGAACCCTCAAGTCACGCGGGTTATCGGTCTGCCACGATGCCTGATAGACCTCAGCCAAAGGCGTGCCGGCTGTTAACTCGATTTCATAATGGTCGCGCTTGGTGCCTTCAGGTAACAGCCCCTGGCGATAAATTTTCCAGTCCGCCTGTATGTAGTTTCGCGGGGCAGCCCTAGTCCGCAGGTAAAGCCGGCAATCCTCAGGATTATCCGGGCTCAGCCAGCGCGCTTCCTCGATGCCGGTTAAAATCGCTGCTGAATCCACTCGGCTAACCTCATAACGGCTCCTCAGGTCATTTTCATAAGTCGGCGGGTAATACTCCGCTATGTCCTCCCACTCCTGCCATTTTATATAGGACTGGTTCCAATGCCACAGCCTGCTGCTAATACCGAGCACATCGCCTATTATATCCTGCCAGTAATCCGTCCCCAGCAGTGAGCCAGCCTTATGCTCAAAGCCACCCTCCCCTTCCAAGACCGGGCATTCTATAATCCCACCAAAAATATATTTTAGAATCTCCCCCGCCATGAAATCAGCTACTGCTTTTACAGTGTGAAATTCGCTATGTCCATGCTCACCGTAATAGATCACATCGGCGCCGTCACAGTATTGAGCCGATATGGGCAGGGCACCATCATCCATATCCCTGGGATAAGCATCAACTCCACCATAATCGAACTGCGGGCTCATTGGCGCATTTTCGCCTGATATGAAAGCCAACCAATGCCTGTTCTGACTTACCCACCTGCCATCTTCAAAGCTATCATAGGTAGCCACTGATATACACGCTCCCTGGGTGGTATTCCACAAAGCCGCGCGACAATAGGTGAGAAACGACCCACCACCCGCCACCGCATATCTATCCAGACTCTTAATAGGACTATTAATAGTGACTACAAGTGCCGTCCTTTCAGCCAGGTTGCCGATATTATTGGCTACGGCATATAGAGCCGATTTGCCGCCCATGCTATGCCCGATAAAAATTATCTTGCCATCGCCGGGCAGATATTTACCAACGCTGTCAGCGATGTTTTGAGCCCAGGTCTCTACATCCACATCGCTGGGATAACATCTATTCATAACGTTAATTTTAACCTTGATGCCGGGATTGGCTTGCTCGTATTCAAGGATATATGAAGGCATCTGCTCCACAATAGTATCAGCCAGAAGTTGCGGACCGCAGGGATTGCCATTGGCACCGTGCAGAAAAACGAAGTCCAGCTCCTTGACCCCCCCGGTGTTCTCTGTGACTGAGCCGACTGAACACGGAAAGCCAATTTGAAGACACAGCACAATGGCTAACACAATCGATAATCGCTTCATAATCTGACCGTTCATTACACCGGCAACCCCTTTGAACTAAAAGTACAACTAAAAGGATAACACATGTCCCCCCAACATTTCATGTCCGATGAAACATAGCCACAAGGCTAAGTGAATGACAGGCTGTCGAAGAATTGTGCTCTTTCTACAAGTCTGATATACTCATCCCTGGGTCATCACTGGACGTTCCTCCAAGTTGAATTACATATTGACCCAAACAATGAAAGGAGGCATAAACACATGACATGGGACCCGGTAATCACAATCAATCTCGTGCTCTGCGTCGTGATACTCGGCTTAGGCATCTGGGCTTACGCTAAAAAGAAAGGTGATGTGCCTCTTTATATAGGCATAGCCTTCGGTCTTTTTGCCATCTCCCATCTTATGACACTGCTCGGGCTTGCCGCAGGTCTGACCGCCTTTCTTATCACCATAAGACTGATAGCCTATCTGCTGGTCGTCTTCGCCCTGTACAGGATATTAGCTAAAAAGTAGATATCGAGTCGGCGCTTCACGCCCTTCTATAAATACCGAGCACTTCGTAGCCCGAGGGAATACCGTGCTGTTTTGCCACCTGCGCCGGGTCAAATCCGGTAACCTGCCATTTTCCACCCCAGCCCATCTCCTTAGCCGCTAAGAAGAAATGCGACATAGCAATGCCTACGTCGAGGCGATAGTAATGCTTGCCATCCCTAACACTGCTATATCTGCCACTGGCATCGGCTACGGCTATTATCTCCGTTTGACCAACCAGAAAGCGCCACGGCTGAGCGTTAACCCATGACGGCGCTAAACGGGCACATTGCAGAGCCTCGAGAAGCTCACTATCCTGGGTCTCAAGCGGCAAACCCCACTCAGAGCCAAAGACTATTTGCTTCAGCGGCTTCCTCCGCCCGAAATTCGCCGCTCCCAGCTCGAACAGGTCATGCGTCATCCGACCGTAAAACGAGGTATCAGGATAGCCAATCGGAGTAAGGACAATGACACGCTCGTTCGTCTCCAGACCCAGGAAGTCACCGATTCGCTCCTCAGCGAACAAGCCGCCTATCCAGCAGGTGCCCAGACCTTGCTCGGTGGCAAAGAGTATCATCTGCTCCATGCGAAAGCCCATGTTCAACATGAACAACGGCTTTTCTTCAGATGTGGCTATGATAAAGTGCGGCGACGAGCCAAAAAGAAATCGGGCGCCAGTTAAATAGGTCATCCGCTCCGCCACAAGCCTGCCCTCCTTAATGAGATGGAAACGAATTCTGATGCCAGCATCCAGAGCCACGGAGTTTTCACCGAATTCGACCACAGACTGCAAGAGCCCTTCCGGGACAGGCTGTGGCTCATAATGGCGGACGCTGATGCGCTGACAGATTGCCTCACGGATATTCATGGATTTACCTCACAGCACAGCGACCTATTTCTACGGTGTAATGACGAATAGCAGTCAAGGCAAACTCGGAGATTGCCATGCTTGGCTCGCGATGACAAAAAGGGAAACCTCACCCCCGATAGGAAATTCTTCGCTGCGCTCAGAATGAAAGACAACAAAGTTATTAAGCAATTCCCTAGCTAAACAGATTTACTTTCTGTGATTTGCCGTCTTTATCGATATGCTCGATGGCAATAGGGAAGCCTTTACCGGCTGCAGCCTGCACCTTGGTCTTGGCAAGCTCGAGCAAGTCCACGGGATTTACACAAGCCTCAGGCGGCAAAACACCTTTTTCCGTAATCTTTCCGCTGCCCATAATTATGGCGCCTATGGCTGCGGGTATACCCGTCCCTTCACCCATGCCCTGCCCCCTAGAGGACATCGAAAAGATGTAAGTGTTCTTACAGCCGTCCTTGTACCCCTTGACCACAATCTTGAGACAACCCATAGGCTGGTCAATCCCGGCTTCCTTCAGCAGCCTCTCACGCTGGGATAGTATATAAGCGACGGCGAATTCCAGAGGGATAACTTTATGACCCTGCACCTCAACCGGCTTCTCCTCAGTTATGCCCAACCTTACCATACCCTTTATCAGCTCGGCATAAGCTGGCGGCAGTACCAGACCCAGATTAGTTACCCTCTTGACGCCTTTCAAGTATTTGGGCAGTGTTATGGTCTCGGGATGCGGATAGCCATAGACGTTGTATGTACCCACGTCCTTAAACTCGGTTTCCTCCTCCAATGCCTTACCGCTGTCCTCAAACAGATTCACCGTGGTAAATTTACCATCGAGAAACATCGGTATAGGTAATTTCATGGAATGAATCCTGTGTTTAACCACCGCTGCCCCCTCCACCTTCTCTCCGCCATGTGCGTGGTATATATCGACCGCCTCGACCTGGTCGAGCAGAGAATCGGCACAGAATCTGACCAGAACATTCGCCACGCCAGGAGAGCTCCCCATTCCGATGAGCGCCGAAACGCCAGCCTTTTTTGCCCTATCATCCATAGCCAGGAGCTTCTCAGTGGCATCAAAATCATCGCAGACATCAACGTAGTTTATACGGGCTTCTATGACGGCTCTAAGTATGATAGGTCCGTACTTGTAGAAAGGACCAACGCAGTTCAAAACAACCGCCGAGCCGCCGATTGCCTTTCTTATGCTCTGCGGATTTTCGGCATCAAGCTCAGCGACAGCGAGTTTAGTGCCCTTGAGTCTCCCAACCAACTTTCTGGCTGCGGCAATATTAATGTCAGCCACTGTTATTTCAGAAAACACACCGCTTGAAGCCAGTGTCTGCGTGGCTATGCTTCCAACCGCCCCACAGCCACCTAAAACTGTAATTTTAGACATTTCTCTCCTCCTTTCAAATTCTGATGCCCTTGCTGAAGGGGTCTACCCACTCCTTCAGCGCAACCGCCAATTCCTCATGCTCTTTGGCATACTCCGCTATTGGAATGCCCTGCATGGTAGCATCAATTGCCTGCCGGAAAGCCTTTCCGCCGGCGATAGGACCTTGAGGATGAGCGTGAATGCCGCCTCCAGAGCCTATAACGATGTCATTGCCCAGAGCTGCCATCACCTGTGGCACCATGGACGGGGTGATGCCGCCGGACGCCATGGGGAATGTCGGCTTCAGATTGTACAGCGGGAAGGATAAATTCCTGGCAGCATTCTTGAACTTGTAATCTATCACTGGCGCTTTGCCATACGGTGCAGGGATGACAACAACGTCAGCACCAGCCAGACGAGGCAGCTTGCCCAGCACAAGATGAGAGCTCATGCCATGATAAGGCGACATGTACAAAGCTCCGGCAACATCCATATGCCCCAGAATAGGAACATTGATGGCAGTGTCTTCAGCCAGCGCTTGCAAAACCGGGAAACCGACAGCTAAATAGTTAATCATAAGGGCATTAGCACCCAGCTCCACAGCACGCCTGGCGTTTTCAAAGACCTTGGGTATCTTATCGGTTACGTTAACGGTGTACAGCGTATGTTCACCTGTTTCCTCATAGACCTGCTTCTCAATCTCCATATAGCATTTGACACGCTCCAGCGCTGAATTGAATGAAGCGTCGGCTATCAGCTCATCGTCCTTGACGATGTCACAACCGCCAGCCGCTGCTTTTCTGAACAATTCAGCTCCAACTTCACAGGTATAACCTGTGCACGGCTTTATCATGTTGTTGAGCAGAGGTCTTTTGTGGACTCCCAGAATTTCTCGGATACCATCGATACCTAATTTAGGTCCCTGGAAACCAGCCACATATTTCTTCGGGAAACGGATGTCCACCAACTTGATATCGCCACCCATGGAAATATTGCCTACCACCGTGGTCAGGAGCATGGGTATTTGCTCGCCGATGTTAACCTCCGGATAAGCTACCTGAACAAACCATTTCCTGTCCTGCAGATTGGACGGCACGGTGGCTTCATAGTCGGGCATCTCATAAACGCCAATCACCTTGGCGATATGCTGGCAGCGAACCTCAGGGGTCTCCCCCGGCACCGGCACCCACGTCCCTGTGCTCTGCTCAATAGCTAGGAAAGGCGCGATTATAGGAACGGGCAGTGCTGCCGGGTATGAAACCAGATATGTGCCGATAATGTATTCCTCGTAATCTACGCCATCCGGCAGAGCTACGGGAAGACCTAAAATTTCCTGCATTTCCATCTAAACACCTCCTTCAGAATCGTGATTAAATACCAAACTCGAATTTCTAAATCACAAACAAATCCAAAATTATAAATTCCAATCCTCTAAACTGGTTTATATTTTGGTGATTTGAATTTGTTTAGGATTTGGGATTTGGTGCTTGGGATTTCCCCCTGGGATTGCCACGCCCCGATTACATCGGGACTCGCAATGACAGGCGGGGTTAATAGACACCTCCTTCACATATTGCCTTGTCAAATCTTTCCTTGTTCAGCTTTCTATAGAAATCCCTCAGGTCGCCGTAAACTTCCTGATACGAATGAAACAGCGTATCGTAAATCCCGGAGTTTTCCGGTTGGGGCTCAAACGCCCTGTCTACCCTGACCACATTTTTCAGCGACCCGAAATCCGGATATATGCCTAGACCGACTGCCGCTATCAACGCTGCCCCCACCGCTCCGGCTTCTTGAGGGTCACAGACAGTCTCAATCTTCCGATGAGTCACATCCGCCAGAATCTGCATCCAGGGCTTGCCCTTAGCTCCACCACCTATAACCCTGAGATGAGGCAGAGGAAATTTAAATTCCTTCTCCACAATGTCCACTATCCACCTGATGTTATAAGCCACGCCTTCATAAACAGCCCGCAGTAAGTGCTCACGAGTATGGTCAGCGCTTAGGTTGAGAAAGGTGGCACGGACATAACAATCGTCTATAGGAGCCCTCTCTCCATAAATCCAGGGCGTAAAAATCAAATAATTGGAACCGGGTGTAATTCTGGCAACCTCGTCATCTATCAGGGCATATACATTGGGGATATTCGGGTCTTTTTTTTCGGCTTTATAAAACTCATCAGCAATCCACTGGATGCAACCGCCGGCGGCTTCAGTTTCAGCAAATAGAAAGGTTTTTTTCGGGTCTGCCGAATGAATCGTGGCGGCTCCGCATTTGCCCTGCAGTATGCGGCTGGTGACCACACCCACCCAGCCAGACGTTCCCAGATAGACATGACCATCTCCTTCGTCGACGGCACCGGAGCCAACAGCGGCACAGGTAGCATCTCCAGAACCAGCTATGACCGGCGTGCCCGGCAAGAGTCCATATTCTTTAGCCGCCTCTGGCGTAAGTTCGCCCACCTTGTCTATCGACCTCACTAAAGCGGGAAACTTGCCAGGGTCAAGCCCGACATAGCGAAAAATGCTGCTGAGCCACGTCTTCTTCTTGAGGTCAATACCGAAAGCAGAGGCACCGGTCCACTCCATGACCATGTTGCCCGTGCTGCGATAAAAAAGATAACCGGCGACATCGAGGAAACAGCACATTCTGTTATAAATTTCTGGCTCTTCCGCCTTTAGCCAGAGCAACTTAGGCATGCCATCCTTACCACCTAAAGTAGCACCGGCAATCAGTGCAAAAACGCGAGGTCCTAGAAATTTCCCCATCAACCGCTCTGCCTGCTCACCAGCCCGATTATCAAGCCAGATGATGGCAGGTCTCAGCGGTCCTTTCCGCGAGTCCATGGGGATAATGCCAAGCATCTGCGTGCTGTAGGTGACACATAAAATGTCTTTGGGTGATATGCCTGTACACTCCAGAAGAAGCCTTGTAGTTCGGGTTACCGCCTTCCACCAGTCCAAAGGCTCTTGCTCAGCCCATCCCGGCTTGGGATAGTAGGTCCTGTAAGGTTCAAAGCACTTTCCGCGGAAGCGTCCCCGGGTATCCACCAGAACTGCCTTATTGCCGCTGGTGCCTACATCATGGGCAATTATGTATTTAGCCATTACGTTACACCAGGAAGATTATTATACCACTTTCCTATAATTCTGAGCGTAGCAAAGAATCTTATCATACCCTCAGGATGACAAAGACAAAGAGCCCCTCGGAATAACATAAAAAGTGTAGATAAAGGACTTGACAAGATATTAATAATATGCTACTATCACAATATATGTATATATTAGTATTAACAATAAAAGGAGGGCATCGTTGGCACAGTACAATCTTGAACTCTACAATTTAAAGGCAGAACTGTGCAAGACCTTCGCCGACCCGAAGAGGCTCATCATCATCAATGAGCTACGTGAGGGCGAGATGACAGTGAACGAATTAGCCCGGGCGCTTGAACTACCACAGGCTGTTGTCTCCCGGCATCTGGCTATTCTCCGCGACAAAGGAGTGGTGCAATATAGGCGCGAAGGAACGAGCGTCTACTACAGCCTCAGCAACCAGAAAATAGGCGAAGCCTGCGATATGGTGCACCAGATACTGCTAGAGCAGATAGAAAAGAACAAACAGTTAGCCGAGAGGTTAGTATCTTAATCACACAACAAAGGGGGAAATAAATTGTCAGCGCAAGAGTACGGATGCAACTACTGCAAAATTACATTCAGGAAACCCGAGACAGCTAATCCAAAGGACAAGGTGAATGTTAAATGTCCTAGCTGCGGGAGCAGCGATGTCGAGGAATTCCATAACCTCGCCGACAAGCTCAGATTCTTCAGCAGCTTAGCCTTCAGTGGAGGCTGAGGTTAGCCAGCCGGGGCTGTATGTCTCGTCTACCAAATATATTCAGGCAAAATCTATCACATAGGAGGAGAGAAATGGAAAAAAATGACGGGGTAACCATAATCGTATTCAGCGGCGATATGGACAAGGTAATGGCTGCCTTCAACATCGCCATCGGAGCTGCCGCAGCCGGCAAGGAAACCAACATGTTCTTTACCTTCTGGGGTATAAAGGCTATACAGAAGGGGAATCTAACCGGTCAGGGCTTCTTCGGTAGAATGATGGGGCTGTTGAACCGAGGCGGCATAAACCGCATCGGACCCTCGCGCTTCAACTTCGGTGGCATCGGCCGGTGGATGTTCAACCAGATGATGAAATTACACAAAATAACACCGCTGGAAGAACTTCGGCAAACCGCTATTGACCTGGGTGTTAAGCTACTGCCCTGCGAGATGAGCATGCAAGTCATGGAGATAAAGCGGGAACACTTGATTGATGAGGCTGAAGACTCATGCGGAGTGGCTACAATGCTGGAGAAAGCTTTCCACTCCAAGGCAACGCTATTCATATAAAAACCATAAGGAGAGAACAATGCCGCAGGACATAAAGTCAGACGCAAAGCTGAATCTGGAGGGGCTACTTTGTCCCATTCCTGTAGTAAAGGTTAGTCAGGCAATAAAGAATCTATCTGTCGGCGGCATACTCGAGGCTACAGCCACTGACCCCGGTGTTCTCGCCGACATTCCAGCCTGGGCCAAAAGCACCGGCAACGAGCTACTGTCCATGGAGCGGGAAGGTAAGGTTATCACATTCTTCATTAAGAAGGTGAAATGAGCACCTTGGACATAGTGGCTGCAGGAGTGGTGCTGGTCGGCTCTGCTATCTTTATAGCGGGTGTGATAACCATTCTGGTAGCCACGCAGCGCCGACATTATGATGTTGAACTGGCACCGATTAAAGGCTCACCATCTCAGGGACTGCTCTGGGCTTTCACCCTGGGTCTGGCTCCCTGGGCTAAGGAGAGCGTCCGTATACACTGGCTAGCCTATGTCCGCGGCATTATCTTTCACCTAGTAATTTTCTTGAGCGCAGCCTATCTGATAGCCACACCGTGGCTGGCACAAATACCGGAACCGCTACGCCTCATCCTGGCAACCCTGTTCGGCATAGGCGCCCTACTGGGATTAGCCGGCTTCTTTATTCGAATTGTCGACCCCATTATGCGATTCCTCAGCACACCAGATGACTACTTCGCGCTAGCACTAACCACGTTGTTTCTGGCATCCGCAGCCATGTCGGCATATATAACAGAATACCTGCCAGCCTTCTGGGTGATATCAGGCATCACTATGGCATATGTCCCCTTCGGCAAACTCAGGCACTTCATTTACTTCTTTTACGTTCGCATTTTTCTGGGACTGACCTTTGGACGCCGCAGCGTACTGGAATAAGAACATGACAGGCACAGCAACTACAGAAAAAAACAAGATAGACTCAGCCAAGGAAATAATGGACAAGCTGATTGACCGCAGAGTGCTGGCAGCGCTAGAGGTCTGTGTCCGCTGCGGCATATGCACCGAAAGCTGTCACTACTACCGGTCAAATCCCAAGCTAGAGCACACTCCCTATTACCGCGCTGAGCAGGTTCGCCGTGTTTATCGCCAATTCATCGACCCCGTTAGCCGTGCCTTCCCAGGTTGGTTCGGCGCTAAAGCAACAGCAGATGAGGCTCTATCTAAACTTGCAGAGACAGCCTTCGCCGGTTGCACACTGTGTCACCGCTGCACCTTCGAATGTCCTTTCGGCGTAGAGACAGCTGAGATTATGCGGGTGATGAGGTCAGTGGCTACCGCAACCGGATATGGTCCTGAGATGCTCAGTGAGATAGCAGGTGCTGCTATCGCCAAGGAGGAGAACGCCGACCTTTTCCGTGAAATATTTTTAGAGCAGGTGAAGGAGCTGGAGAAAGAAGTGCAGGACCGCCTGGGCAGCTCCAAAGCCAGTATACCGGTGGACAAGCAAGGTGCCCGCTTTCTCTACGTACCGCTGGCTGGAGCCCACACCATTATCCCCCAGGCGATAATCTTCAATCTAGCCAAGGAATCATGGACTCTGAGCATGTTCGATACGGCAAATTACGCCGTTTTCCTGGGAGATATCGCCAAAGCCAAACGCATCGCTCAGCGCATCATCAAAGAAGCCGAGGCGTTGAAAGTACAGGAGATGATTATCACCGAATGCGGGCATGGCTACACTGCAATGCGATGGGAGGTCCCCAAGTGGTTCAGCAGTCCTCTGTCCTTCAGGGTACGCAATATCATCGAAGTGCTAGATGAGTATATACGAGACGGCAAACTGCACGTGAATCCATCCACAAATGGCGAACCGGTGACCTATCACGACTCCTGCAACCTGGGACGCAAGGGCGGTTTGCTTGAGGAACCTCGCCGCGTCATACAAGCGGTGGTCGGAGACTTCCGTGAGATGACACCTAACAGGCTGCACAGCTTTTGTTGCGGTGCCGGAAGTGGCTTGGTGGCAGTACCAGAGTGGACTGACATTCGCTTACAGGCAGGCAAGCTCAAGGCAGACCAGATTCGCCACACCGGAGCCAAGATTGTCGTTACCTCCTGCGATAACTGCCGTTATCAAATAGGGGAGCTGAGCGAACATTACGGCTTGAATATTGAAGTAACCAGCATATCTGAGCTGACAGCCAAGGCGCTGGCTTAAGCTTATTGAGCAACTTTTTTTCTCATGTCATCGCGAGGCACACAGTACCGTGGCGATCTCGGTGGAATGTGGAATGGGGTGCGGGACTGCCACACGGATTCTTCGACAAGCTCAGCATGAGCGGATAAAGAGAGCAGAGTGACAAGGCGAAGGGCTGGCAATGAAAACAAGGAAACAACATCGGCTGTTTAGAATTTAGAGAATTTGAATTTCGATATTGTTTGGGATTTGGTGCTTAGGATTTAGAGTTTCTATCATATATCGTTACGGATGAGGTGTATTTTTCAGGTCTGTCCAAAGCTACTTACCGACATAAGGAGAAGCAGGTTATGCCAATCTATGAATATGAGTGCACAAGCTGCAGCGAAAAGTTTGAAGCTTACTGGAAAATAGCTGATAACGACAGCGAGCTAAAATGTCCCAGGTGTGGTAAAAAGCAACCACGAAGGATCTTCTCTACCTTCGGCATTGCTTCCTCAGGTAAAGCCTGCGTCAGCAGCCCGAGCTGAAGTGTAACCCGTTGAGGCAGTTCGCCTCTCAGAGCGGTACTTCTTCCTCCTGACCCAGAAGTAACAAAACAGCAGGCTACTGTATAATCCAACTTCTATTACATATCTAAGATAAGAGCAATAAGAGGTCATCAAAATTCGACACAATTTGATGTCTCTTATCAGTTACTTCACATCCAGTGGGGTTAAAGAGAACTGTCTCAAATCCAAGTGCTGCTGCCGGATCAAGGTTTTGTAGCCTGTCATCTACAAATATTGCACTGCTGGGGTCTGCACCTAACTGGCCGATGAGAGCGCTAAAAATCGCTTGGTCCGGCTTTCTAGTACCAACATCTCCGCTTATTACAAAACCGCGAAAGTAATTATCTAATTCGAAACGAATACGTAGTTTCTTAGACCACTCGGACAGATCATTCGATAAACACCACACCTCGTAGCCCTGTTTCTTTACTTCCTGAAGAAATTCAACGAGGCCGTCCCTTAGTTGATGTCTGTTGAGGTATTCATCCTCAAGCCCGGGATCGATGCCAACTGCCTCCCAGAATTCAGAAGCGCGTATGTTGCTCAGACTTGCCGAATTATAAAGGCTCTGGACCTTCAATATATCTCTTTCGCCACCCTTCTCAGCGATAAATGGGCAAAGTAAGTCTATTACATCATCGCCAACGGAATAGATTACTCCCATCGCATCAAGTACAATTGCTCGCAATTTAACAACCACCTAGAACCGCTATAGTGTCTCCGCGGGGTATCAGATTATATTTCCTGTTTAACGACCCAGTCAACGTTAGGGCTTTGAATTTAACTATGTGGAGTTTATGATAACCAAAAATAAACTAGATTATTGTGGTTAACCAAAATGGACGATTGTGCCATAGGAATTAGACATGGATGAAAGAGGAAAGCCTGACCGCCTCTATTTCATATCACGTTCCTAAATGCATGGGAACAGATTAAGCGCATTTGGTTTGCCGATGATTCTGTGAAGTGGCTTTCAACTTTTTCTCAGCTCAATTCGGATGAAAGCGCCTTCTGCTCTGACATCGGCCTTTTTAAAGAGGCTTTCTTTAATAGCCTTACCAATTTTACCTGAAGAATAAACCTCTGTTTTATAACCAGTATGTACTCTAGGCCATATTCTCTTTATCATTTGTAACGGCAAGGGAATATCCTCTTCCATACCCAAGTTTCGAACTGTTTCCTCAAACTCTGCTCTGGTAACATCCTTGCGTCCGTCGAACAGCCAGGCTTCTCCTCCGCGCCTGATTATTCGGTACATTTCATTGAAAGCAATCAGAGGCTTCGATAGATGATGAATCGTCTCTGTGCTGACAACCAGGTCTATTGAATTATTCTCGAAGCCGGTATCGTAGGCACTGTTCACCCTGAATTCGACTCTGTCTCCAACCCCCTCCTTGTCTGCATTCCTTTTTGCTAGCCTTATCATGTCCTCAGACAGGTCGATTCCAAACACTTTAACGTTTTTTACCTGTTTCGCTATCTCAATTGGTAATCTACCGGGTCCTGTGCCTATATCGAGAATATTACCTGATATAGCTCTGTCCTTGATATTGGCCGCTATTCGTTGAAACCACTTCACGAACATCCGGTTCGGATACCTATCATAAAATCTAGTGAAGGGCCACGGTATTTTCTCTGGCATATTGTATAGCCTCTTCCTTTTCGATTCATTGTGATTTGCGTCAATTATAGCACAGTGCAAAATGCATGTTTACGTCCAAGCTAAACATCCCGCCCTTCTTTCGCCTGGAGGTGGATAGCCCAAGCCTCCGTGATTTTTCAAAATCGATAGTCGCTAAAGTTTTCAGGAAAGCGAGCTACACCGATAACCAGGGCACCTAGCACAAACATAATCGTCCTCGTCCTATCTTCGACTTGCAACAAGCTCCACTAAAACTTGCCAAAAACTTCACCTAAGGCTAATATATTATGACTATGTGCGGTATATTAAGATTCAGTTCCCAAAATTTGACGCCAGCCCTGAAAAGGAGACTTGTGTAGATGTATGAAAAAATACTTGTTCCCCTGGATGGTTCCGAAGTGGCTGAGCAGGCTATGCCCTATGTTGAAAGGTTAGCCCGGCAATTAAAGAGCGAAGTTATCCTGATGACAGTCTGTTTGCCCGGTGACCCTTTGGAGCGAGCCCTAGCAGAGTATATCGAAAGAAGAGCTGAGAAAATACAATCGCTGGGAGTAGAGACACGGTCATTATGTGTAGAGGGCGAGCCCGCCGCCTCAATCATAAATTTTGCCGAGAGAAACAAAATCGGTTTAATTGTCATCTCCACTCACGGTAAAAGTGGCATCAGCAACTGGCCTCTGGGAAGTATAGCCGGCAAAGTCGTGCAACGGTCAAACATACCTGTCTTTCTAGTAAGGTCAAGCCAGCCAGGCAAGGCGCCTGCCGACGACAAGTTAGGGAAGATTCTGGTAACACTGGATGGCTCACATTTTTCCGAGGCTATCATCCCCTATGCAGAGAGGTTAGCCAAAAGCATGAATAGTGAAGTAACTCTTCTCAGGGTCATCGAGCAAGCAAAACTACCTCAACTAGCCGCTTACAGAGACCGGGAGAAATACGAGAAAGACTACATGGCTAAGATGGAGAGAGAAACCGAGCGTTATTTAGATAAAAAGGAAGCTGCCCTGGCAGGCAAAGGTGTAAAGGTCAATTCAGCATTTCTCATAGGGAAACCGGTTGAGACCATACTCCAATACAGTGAAGAAAAGGCAGTTAACCTGATAGCTCTAACAACACATGGCTTTTCAGGCATAACCAAGTGGGCATATGGCAGCGTTGCCTCAAAAATCATCGAAGGTTCTCCCAAACCGGTGTTGCTGGTACGCCCACCCCTTCCCGCCTTGAAGACCTGAACATTATTTAATAGCTTCCGAACTGAGACATGAACCCGTATAGCTACAAGAGCAGCAAGGTGCGTGCCAACATGCATCTCAACGAAACCACCTCGCGGTGGTTTCGTTACTCAATCAGTTTTCCCACCGCGCACACAACACAATATGAAGAAAACAATATCGTCCTGGGCGAATATTTTCAGCCACGGCATGCAGACCGTGCTCCGTTAGCTATTATAGTCCACGGATGGGGGGACCGTAGCACGATACTGTGTAAACTTATGGCGCGAACTCTGGCAAAAAAGGGGATAGCCTCCTTCATCTTATATCTAGTGTTTCATTCCAGCCGCATGCCAGAAGTTATAAAAAACCGGCTTCCCTTAATTCTCACCCCCGAGGAGTGGTTCGAAGGCTACAGGGCTTCGGTAATAGAGGTTCGCCAGATAATAGATTGGGCAAGCAGCAGACCTGAGCTAAACACAGAACAAATAGCTGTGGTCGGAATAAGCCTTGGTGGATTCGTCTCATCTATAGCCATGGGGTTAGATCAACGCATCAAGGCGGGAGTGTTTCTCATCTCCGGGGGGAACTCAGAGAAAATCACCTGGCTTACCAGAAACGAGTCCATAGTTAAAGGGCACGGCTGTACTGAGGAAGAATGCCGCCAAATCCGCAGTCACTATCCGCGATACCTCGCCGATATAGCCGAGAAGGGTTTTGGGAATGTCGTGCCGACTAAACATTGCTTCTTAACCGATGCCTTGACCTTCGCTCCATATCTCAGAGGACGTCCGATATTGATGTTAAACGCGCTCTGGGACGAGACCATACCAAAAGAAGCTACGCTCGATTTCTGGGAAGCCTGTCATAAGCCTGTAATTACGTGGCTCCCCGGCACGCATATTACTTTCTGGCTATGGTATCCCATCATCGAGCGGAAAATTATCGGTTTTCTGAGCTCAACTTTTGGTATATATAGCAAACGGGCATGAATTGTTCAATCTGGCTACAATTGCGAGCCGAAGGTATGACAACCACAATCTGATTTGGTCTTTAATATTGGGATTGCCATTAATTTCGAGTTTGCCTCAAGCGTGTTTTGTTGCTACAATATAAGACAGTTTTTTCAAAGCAGACTTCAGAGCAGCAAGAAACGTCAACTAACCTTGAACGACAAAACAGCTGACCTTATAGCAAAGTTCAAACTTATGTTTGAGCCTAGCTCTATTGTCTTTCCGGGAGCTACCAACGACCCCAGGAAGTGGGGATTCCGCATATTAGCCAATATCGTGAACGGTGGCTTTAAGGGTAGAATATACCCGGTAAATCCAACCAAAGAAGAGATACTGGGGCTAAAAGTATACAAGAGCGTTAGCGAAGTCCCCGAAACACCAGACCTCGCCGTCATCGTGATACCACCCTCGGGTGTACCCACAGTTTTAAGGGAATGTGCCAACAAGGGTATAAAAATTGCATTAGTCATAACCGCTGGCTTTGCCGAGGTCGGCTTGGAAGGACAAAAACTTCAGCAAGAGATGGTTGAGATAGCCAACAGCACCGGCATCAGGTTTATGGGACCCAACTCCAACGGGATTGTCAACCCCCATCACAGATTCTATCCCGAGATGCCACCCATTTTCCCACGCCCTGGTCCCTTTTCCATAGTATCTCAGAGTGGAAATATAGTCGGAACGATAATGCGCCTGGCTATAGACAGCGGCTTCGGCTGTGCTAAATGCGTCAGCAGCGGTAACGAAGCAAACATCCACTCACATGATTACATCAGATATTTAGCTGAAGACCCACAGACCAAGGTCATACTTAGCTATATCGAAGGTTTCAAGGATGGCAGCCGATTCTTCGAGGTAGCTAAGGAGGTAAGCAAGAAAAAACCGATAGTAATGCTCAAAGCCGGTGAAACGCCAGCCGGAGCCATAGCTGCCAAATCACATACCGCATCCCTGGCCGGCTCATACACCCTGTTCGATGCCATGTGCAAGCAATCCGGCATAATAAAGGTAACCAATCTGGATGAACTCGTCGACACCGGCATTGCCTTATTGTGCCATCCGTTGCCAAAAGGTAGAAGAGTCGGCATAGTCACCGCTGGCGGTGGATGGGGAGTTCTAGCAGCCGATGCCTGTGCCAGATTAGGGTTGGATGTCGTCTCTCTGCCTCCTGAGACCATTAGTGAACTTGATAGTTTCATGCCAGCATGGTGGAACCGCGGTAACCCGGTTGACCTGGTAGCTGGCATCTTTGGAGATGCTGTGATGCGATGCGTCGAGGTGATTTTACGCTGTCCCATAGTTGATGGAGTCATCTTCTTAGGATTAATGCCTGCCTTACCTCTAGAGCAGTTTGCGCTTGCTGCCAAAGAAGACGACAGGGAACGTCTGCGGGAGGTCCTGGTCTCAGGAATAGCCGGCATCTTCGGTAAGCTCCATGAATTGTCCGATAAATACAAAAAGCCTATCGTTGTCGCCTCAGAGCCGATGGCTTTCGCTGCTAACCTCACCAGAAAAATAGTCCGGACATTAGCGGACATGAATTCCGTATGCTATGACATGCCGCACAAAGCTGCCACAGCTTTCGCTAATCTGGCAAAGTACGGCGAATACCTGAAACAGAACAGCAGCTAATCACAACACCCGGACAGGACCAAAGATTGCAAGCTGGACAGCACCCCATATATAATGGTACCAAATCCGCAATGGGACTTTGCAATCAGATTTCATCATTCGCCATAGCTGTCAACAAGCTGCGCCTATTCGCTGCAGCCACCTATACCGCTGAGCCATTTCTAAAAATTGGCTTAAATGGGTGGGCATCGTGAGTAAGCTGAATAAAGCCCTATCTATTTTTCTGATTATAGCCATCGTGGTCTCGTTTGGCTTTATTATCTATCTGGCAATTACGCCGCAGAAAAATGAAAAATTCAGCGAATTCTATATTCTGAGTGCAGAGAGCAAGGCTCAAGATTATCCAAAGCAAGTAATTGCAGGTGAACCTGTTGACATAGTGCTTGGTGTAATCAACCACGAATATCAGACAACAAGCTACAGGGTAAACATTAAGATAGACGACACTGAAGCTGGCGAAGTGAATATAGGTACGCTGGCACATCAACAAAAATGGGAGGAGAAAATCAATTTCACTCCTCAGTTAGCTGGTGAAAAGCAGAGGGTCGATTTCTATCTGTACAAAAACGATGAAGTCGAACCCTATTTGAAGGAACCTCTCAGACTGTACATCGATGTTGTTGCCCCATAGCATCCCTTACATGTTTACAAAGATGCTCTTCGCTGCTCAGGCGACGTCAAAAGGGTCAGATAAATCAGGAGACAAAGTTGTATGACACCATCATAATCGGCGCGGGGCCAGTTGGTAGCTATCTAGCCGGGAAATTAGCCCAGCTTGGCTACAAAGTGCTCGTCCTGGAAAAGAAAGGGACTGTCGGGGAGGACATTTGCTGTACCGGCATTGTCAGCAAAGAATGCCTAGATTTGATACAGCATATCGATGATAAGCTTATTATGAGGCAAGTTAGCTCAGCCACATTTTTAGCCCCCTCAGGCAAACCGCTTAAATTGTGGAGGAATCACGAGGTGGCTTACATCATCGACAGACCAACTCTTAACCTAGCGCTGGCAGACCGCGCTCAGGAAGCCGGTGCCTGTTATCTTTTCGATGCACAGGTGACTGATATACAAGCTGGAATCGATAACCTCGAAGTCTCAGCAAATTATAGAGAACACAAGAGACTATTTGAAGCCGAGACGGCTGTAATAGCCACAGGTTTTGGCTCATCTCTGCCAGGGAGACTCGGCTTAGGAGATATAAACTGTTTCGCCATCGGAGCTCAAGCCGAGGTAAACGTGACCAGCGCTGACGAAGTGGAAATTTACTTTGACCAAAGCCTGGCTCCCGGGGGTTTTGCTTGGCTGGTACCTACCAGAGATAATAGAGCCCTAGGAGGGCTATTAACACACCACCAGCCAGAACGGCAGCTAGCAAAATTGCTATCAACCCTTAAAAACAAAGGCAAAATAACCTCAACTGAAGTCATCCCAAGTTACGGAGCTATTCCCCTCCACCCACTCCCCAAGACATACACCGACAGAACACTGATAGTTGGTGAAGCAGCCGGACAGGTTAAACCAACCACCGGTGGTGGCATATACTACGGACTCGTATGTGCTGAGAAAGCCGCTGATGCTCTCAATCAAGCACTTCAAGCTCATGACTTCTCTAAATCCAAGTTGGCTTCCTATCATAAGGAATGGCGAGCCAGCATAGGCAAAGAGCTTCAAATTGGCTATTGGGCACATCGCCTTTACCAGAAACTTGATAATAGACATATTGAGTACTTGCACAATTTCATAAGCAAAAGCGATATACCTAACTTCATAGGCGAGGTTGATGATTTCTCTTTCGACCGGCATAGCGAGCTCATTTTAAAAACACTAAAGCACCTGGCTTTCACTATTCCCACCCGAGCGATCAAGTCTCTTAGAGAAAATAATGCTACCACAAATTCATTAAATTGCTACTAGCTTGGCAATGGCAAAAGGTTTAAAATTAGACTAAAAATAAGCCGAAAGGCACTTATTGGCTTTGTAAGATAGCTGGGAGATAAAAAGATGAAAGCTATATTTCTTTGTGGGGGCATCGGTAAAAGGATGTTCCCCATCACTGAGGACAAATTCCTGATAAATTTCCTGGGCAAAACTCTACTGCAGCATCAGATGGAAGCAGCCAAACGGGCTGGCTTAAAACAGTTCTTAATCATTGGTAATCCAGCAAATATGAGACAAATAGAACAAATAGCCAAAATGGTCTCCGATACCAAGATAGAGCTAGCCCTGCAAAAACAACCGCTCGGCATCGCTGATGCACTGGAAAGCGCCGTATCCTTCATGGATGGAGATATCCTGGTAGTGAATCCTAACGATATTTTCGCAGCTTCGGCATACACCAGTCTCATTAAAGAAGCCAAAAAGAAATCTGCAACCTCATATATGCTCGGTTACCAGACTGAAAAGTATTTTCCCGGTGGCTATTTAGTTATAAACTCACAAAATGAGCTCAAACACATTGTGGAAAAGCCGAAACCTACCCAAGAGCCAAGCAATTTGGTAAATATCTTAGTTCACCTCCATACCAGACCTGAAGGGCTCTTAGAATATATCAAAGGGGTCAAAACAACTAGGGATGATGTCTACGAATGTGCTCTGGATAATATGGTTAAAGATGGACATAAAATCAAGGTTATCCCATACGCTGATTTCTGGGCACCCATAAAATACCCCTGGCACATCTTTGATGCGGTTAAATATCTTCTTGATATAAGCCAGCCAAGAGTTTCAGCTTCGGCTTATATCTCAGAAAAAGCCACCATTGAGGGCAAGGTTATTATAAGTGACAATGTCAGAATTCTGGAAAACGCGGTAATAAGAGGACCAGCCTACATTGGCCCAGGCTCCATAATCGGCAATAACACACTGGTGCGGGACTACAGCCATATCGGAGCCGATTGCGTCATCGGCTACTCCACAGAGGTGAAGTGTTCCTATATTGACGACGGTTGCTGGGTTCACTCCAGCTACGTAGGTGACTCCATAATAGGCAAAGGCTGCTCTCTCGGCGCTGGCACTGTCCTAGCCAATTTCCGCTTTGACGAGCAGAATATCTCAGTGACGGTTGGGAATGAAATCATAGATACTGGACGGGACAAACTCGGAGCAATTATCGGCGACAATTGCAAAACTGGAATCAACGCCAGCGTCATGCCCGGCATCAAAATCGGCCCATATTCCATCATCGGTTCCCATGCTTGCCTGACCAAAGACCTGGAGCCGGGAAAAATGATACTGCTCGAACCACATTACCGAACCCAGCCTAATCCTGTTAAGCTTGACGAGGCAAAGAGAAAGGAACTGAAAGAGAAACTCGAGAGGCTGGGTGGCATAGAAACCAACAAATGATTAAACCGCCAAATCTAAAACACCTGCCTCAACACGTAGCCATCATCATGGATGGTAATGGTCGTTGGGCAAAACAACGCGGCTTGCCCAGATTAGCTGGACACAAACAGGGGGTAAACACAGCTCAGAAGGTAGTGGAAATCTTCACCGAATACAAGGTTCCCTATCTCACTCTGTATGCTTTCTCCACCGAGAATTGGAACCGACCACAACATGAGATAGATGGAATATTTAAAATTTTGGAAGAAAGACTAGAGGAAGGAATCAAATTCGCCCAGGAGAATGATATAAAAATCCGCCATCTCGGCAAGCCTGATGGATTGCCGCTTAGACTGCAGAAAAGAGTGAAGCATGCCCTGGAGCTAACTCAAAATAATAAGCGACTCACCGTAAGTCTGGCTTTCAATTACGGGGGCAGAGATGAGATTATTGAGGCGGCACAGCGTCTTATCGCTGACGGTATTCCGTCATCGCAGATAAATGAAAACATTTTCCGCCAGTACCTGTACACTGGTGACATTCCTGACCCTGATTTAATAATTCGCACCGGTGGCGAAATGCGGCTGAGTAACTTCTTAATATGGCAATCCGCCTATGCTGAGATATATTTCACGCCAGTTTTATGGCCAGATTTTGACAAAAAAGAGCTTGACAAAGCTCTTATCTCCTACAGCCAACGCCAACGCCGTTTTGGCAGCCTGCTACAAAAGTAAGAATACATCAGAGACTAAACGAGCGGGGCTCAGATACAGGAGATGAACAACTACCAATAGTGCGGGAATTTGCATTTTAATTATAGTTATGTTATACTAACCTGCAGAACTGAAGAGTGTAACAAAAAGTGGGGCTAGCACCCACTTTTTTGTTGAGGAAACAGAAATGGGGAGTTGTATTCGATGAAGACTGAATTCATGGTTGCACTTACCCAACTATCGGCTGAGAAACATTTGCCTAAAGAAGTGGTGCTGTCCGCAATAGAGTCAGCACTAGTCTCTGCTTATAGGAAAGATGCTTTTGTCGCTGGTCAAGACATTTCGGCAAAAATAAATCCCAACACTGGTGAAGTTAAAATATATGTCAGGAAGACAGTGGTTGAGAAGCCAACTGACCTACTTCATGAGATATCCATCACCGAAGCTCAAAAGATAGACAGAAATGCCCAGGTTAGCGACATTGTAAGCATAGAATCCACACCCCCGAATGCTGGGCGTATTGCTGCTCAGACAGCAAGACAAGTTATCTTGCAGCGATTGCACGAGGCGGAACATCATGCAATTTTCGAGGAGTTCACTGGCAAAGAGGGAGACATCGTTACTGGAATGGTGCAACGCATCAATCCGGAGCAAATTCATATTGATCTAGGCAAAGCTGAGGCAATACTTCCCGTTAGTGAACAGGTGCATAATGAGCGCTATCGTATTGGGCAAAGGCTCAAATTGTACGTTCTGGAAGTAACTAAGGCCGCCAGGGGACCTCAGATATTAGTGTCCCGCTCTCATCGCAACCTGTTACGCAGGCTTTTCGAAATGGAAATCCCCGAAATATACAGCGGTACCATAGACATAAAGTCAATAGCTCGCGAGGCAGGTTATCGAAGCAAAGTAGCAGTAGCAGCAAGACAAGAAGGCATTGACCCTGTGGGTTGTTGCGTCGGGTTACGCGGAATTAGAATACAGAATATCGTGAATGAACTGCATGGCGAAAAGATAGACGTGGTCGAATGGGCTGATGACCCTGCAGTGTTCATCGCTAATGCCCTTAGCCCCGCCCAGGTATCAAGCGTCGAACTCAACCAAACAGAGAATACCGCTATAGTAGCTGTTCCTGACAAGCAGCTATCGCTGGCAATCGGCAAAGAAGGACAAAATGCCAGATTGGCGGCAAAGCTAACAGGCTGGCGAATTGACATCAAGAGCGTATCAACACTTGAAGCAGAAAGGGGCAGTTTGGGTAGAGAAGCTACGTTGGTAGCCGGAGAAACGACAGCTGAAGTGGAAGAGCCTATACCCGAACTTGTCGCCGTGGATGAACTCGTTAGTCCAATGCCTTTCAGCGAATCAGATGTAACCTACGAACTACAACCAGCTGGTGTAGAGGAAAGCACAGAATCAGCTACAGCTTCAACAGACCTTGAGCTCGTTTTAGCTTCGGATGTTGCCTCACCAACCAAATCCGCAGAGTCCCGTCAGATTAGGTTTGCTGAAGACATACTACCAGCAAGGACAGAAAAAGCAAAGAAGAAGAGCAGCAAGAAGGAGACAGATTTACCAAAAGGCAAGAGCAGACCTAAGAAAACACGCCAAAGGCCGGTTAGCTATTCTGAGGAAGACGAAATTGAAGAGTAATTCTAAAAAGCAAAATACCCGGCGAAGACACACACCCGAGCGTAGCTGCATAGCTTGCCGAGGGAAAAAAGCTAAAAGGGACTTAATACGACTCGTTTCTACTACTGGCATTGTAGAGATAGACCTTGATGGTAAAGGCGTAGGCCGAGGGACTTATTTATGCCCAATACGTGAATGCTGGGAGACAGGACTGAAAAGCAATCGCCTAGAGTATGCCTTGCGGGCTAAGCTCACCTCGGAAAATCGCCAAGCGCTGGTAGAATATAGTCAGCACCTACCCAGAAAGAGGGAGAACCCGAATTGAGTAAGTTGAGCGAAAAGAAACAAAAATCCGTTGCCAGCCAAGCGCAAGACAGCCAGGAAGCTAAGGTCGAGTCTCATACACTGCCACATATTAGCATTCCCCCAACTCTCAGCGTTAAACAATTAGCTGACCTGTTACAGGTTAGCGCCGTCGAGGTCATAAAGCAGCTCATGAGGAACGGCATCATGGCTAATATTAATCAGGCAGTAGATTTTGATACTGCGGTAGTGGTAGCTGAGCACTTTGGTTACAAAGCCAAAAGACAACCAATATACGCCCAAATAAAACGTCCGGTGCTAACGGGTGGTGGTAAGCTTTCCCCACGCCCACCAGTTATCACCATCATAGGACACGTTGACCATGGCAAGACAAGCTTGCTCGATGCCATACGTCAAAGCAACGTCATTGCCACCGAAGCTGGTGCTATTACCCAACACATAGGAGCCTACCAAGTCGAGGTAAATTCACGAAAAATTACCTTCCTAGATACACCAGGGCACGAAGCCTTCACCGCCATGAGAGCCAGAGGAACTCAAATTACGGACATTGCTGTCCTTGTCGTAGCTGCCGATGACGGTGTGATGCCTCAAACCATAGAAGCCATAAACCATGCTAGATCCGCTGATGTGCCCATAGTGGTCGCTATCAACAAAATCGACAAGCCAAACGCCAATCCGGATAAAGTAAAACAACAACTGGCAGATTTAGATTTGATTATTGAGGAATGGGGAGGCGACACCGTATGCGTGCCAATATCAGCTAAGAAAAAACAAGGTATAGACGAGCTTCTGGAAAATCTTCTTTTGGTCGCTGATATCCTAGAGCTCAAAGCTGAACATGATTGTCCAGCAGGGGGAGTGGTGATTGAAGCTAGACTTGATAAAACCAGAGGACCAGTGGCTACACTTCTGGTTCAAAGAGGTATGCTTAAGCCCGGTGATACCATTGCAATTAGTAATACATGGGGCAGGGTCAAGGCTATGTTTAATGAGCTGGGAAAGCATCTTAAGAAAGCTGAGCCCGCCACCCCTGTAGAAGTTCTTGGTCTAAACGCAGTTCCGCGCGCCGGAGATTCTTTTAACGTCGTCGGCAACGAGCGTGAAGCAAGGATGCTCTTGGAAAAGCACAAGAGTACGCAACAAAAAGTCCCAACTCGCGCTAAGACGTTGAGCCTGAGTGACCTTTCAACCCAAATCAGCGCCGGTCAGATAAAGGAGCTCAACATAATCCTTAAAACAGATGTCCAAGGTAGCATAGAACCCATCAGGGATTCTCTAGAACAACTAAGTGACGAAAAAGTTAAGGTTAGAGTCATTCATTCGGGCAGTGGTAGTATTACAGAAAGCGATGTACTTCTGGCTTTAGCTTCTAAAGGAATAATCATCGGATTCAATAGCAGACCAGAGCCGGGAGCACAGCGATTAGCTGAGACGGAAGGCATAAGCATCCGGTATTACAACATAATTTATGAACTGGTAAAAGATGTGGATAAGGCATTGAAAGGTATGTTGGAACCAACCTATACTGAGGTCGTCGAAGGACAGGCTGAAGTACTGGCTGTCTTTGACACAGGTAAAAAGGGCAAGGTAGCTGGAGTTTCAGTTAAAGAAGGAAGGTTAAGGCGAGATTCCCTAGCTCGAGTTATACGCAAAGGCGAATCAATCCACGAATCCCGCATTAACAGCATAAGGCGCTTCAAGGAAGATGTTAAAGAGATAGCTACTGGCTTCGAGTGTGGTATTAAAATAGAAGGCCTCGCAGATTTCCAAGTTGGCGACATTATTCAATCCTACCGACAGGAAATAGTGAGCTAAACAAAACTGATTTCAGTTTCTCCATTTAGGTTCCCTGATATATCTCAAACACAGTCTTTAAATTAAAGGAATAAATATGACACGGCGTACTGAGCGAATAAATAGCATAATTCAGAAAGAAATTAGCGATTTACTCCGAGAGCAAATCAATGACCCGAGACTTACTAGCCTCATTTCAATAACTAAAGTTACAACGTCTCCTGACCTAAAACATTCCATGGTGTTTATTAGCACTCTAGGAGACCAAGTAAACAAAAACGAGATATTGCAAGGCTTCACTGCTGCATCAGGGTTCCTTCGCAGACAACTGGCTAATCGCCTAGAATTAAAGCACACACCTGAACTTAGTTTTCACCTCGACGATTCTATTGAGCGTGGAGCCAAAGTCCTAAAGCTAATCGAGCGGGTCGCTTCCGAGGATGCCGAAAACAAAGATGAGCATTGACGGGATTCTCAACGTCAACAAACCCGAAGGTAAAACTTCTTACAATGTAGTATCTCGCCTCAAGCGCCTCTCCGGAGAGAAACATGTCGGACATACCGGTACACTAGACCCAATAGCTACAGGAGTACTACCAATCTGCTTTGGTCAGGCAACCCGAATTACTCAATTTCTAACGGATAGCAGCAAGACATATCTTGCCCAGATTGAACTGGGCATAATCACGGATACCTTTGACAAACAAGGTGAAATAGTCGAGCGCCGAGACCCCAGTGCTGTCACCGTGACCCAGATAGAAGAAGCCCTTACTCACTTTCATGGCGTAATCAATCAAGTGCCTCCAATATATAGTGCTTTGAAACATCAGGGCAGGCGATATTATGAACTCGCCCGTGCTGGTATTCCGATAAAACTGAAACCAAGGCAGGTCGAAATTTCAAATCTAGAGCTTCTTAACTTCCAGCCACCGCTTATAACAATCAATGTGGATTGTAGCAAGGGTACATATATACGCTCCCTGGCTCATGATCTCGGGCAATACCTTAGCTGTGGCGCTCATCTAAAAGACCTGTCCAGACTACGGTGCGGATCTTTTTACATCGAAGACGCCTTATCCCTCCCCCAAATTGAGGATGCCTTTCACAAAGATGCCTGGGAAGAGCTCCTATACTCCGTGGACAGCCCGCTTTCAAGTTGGAAAGCAATCATTGTTGATAAAGGAAAAGAACTCGCCATCAGAAACGGTCGTTCATTACCTTTAGAAGAAACTTCCTTATCTTCAGAGAAATATTGCCGTGCTTACAATCTAGATGGGAATTTCATAGCCATATTGCATTTTATCCCTGAGAAAAAATTATGGCACCCAGACAAGGTCTTCTCAACCTCATAGTTTTGCCGCCTAAAAACACAGTAAAGTCTTGACAGTCTGTATTATAATAGAAAGGATTCGGCTTTGACGAAAGGAGGTGAAATCCATGGGGCAGGCATATTGCTTCAAATGCCGGAGAAAAGTGGAGATGAAGAACCCGCAGAGCGTAACATTGAAGAATAAGAAGCCAGCGACACGCGGAACTTGTCCATCCTGTGGAACGAAGGTATTCCGAATTGGCAAGGGCTAATTAATCAACGTGCTTTAGCCAGAGCCTGAAGACAGTTTTTTGAATTTCTCAATCAAAAGCAGAGGGTTGTGGTCGAGAATTTGCCGGTGTTGTCGCTGGTTTATGTTTGCCTTACGAAGAATATCTTCAACTGAGCTCGGCGTGAGTAGGTCATTTTCATCGTGGGCGTCAGAACTAACCAGGAGCCGTGCTCCTGCTTTTTGGCTTACTGAAGCAACATGAGCATTAGACGTGGAATGTCCTCTTCGAGACGTGAGTTCAATAAAGACATCGTTTTGGGCTGCCAGAGAGGCTTCTTCACTGGTTATAAGTCCTGGATGAGCCAGAACATCAACGTAGGGAGATTGGACAGCGGCAAGATTAGTGCCTTCCTCGACTGGTTCCACAGATGTTTCACCGTGCACCACTACGAGCCATGCCCCCATTTCCTTGGCTTGTTTAGCCACCTCAGAGATAGCCCGGGGTGGTACATGCGTAAGCTCTACACCGGGAATGGCAAAGATATTCCAATAAGTTCTGGCTAGAGCACAATCGTCACTGGTTTCTTTAATTACCCTGCCGAGTGAGCCAAGTGCTACATGGTCGGTAATAGCAATTGCTGAATAGCCTTTGACAAAAGCACGACGTATTAACTCGATCGGTGATAAAATACCATCGCTATTGAAAGTATGGGTGTGAAAGTCATAAAGCATTTATTAAAAATACCATAAAAGCTTTGTCTTAGACAAGAGGATTCGCTATAATCTCTAAGTAAAATGGTGAAGACGATGTTGCAACTAAAGGAAATTCTAGTCCCCCTAGACGGTTCTGGAGAAGCCGAAAGTGTACTTCCCTATCTCAGAGATTTAGCTCCAAAATTTGATTCTCATGTGCACATTTTAGGTGTGGGCATCGGGAGAAAGACACGCCGTGTAAATCGCCTACTCGAAGACTACATCAAGAAAATCGCAAGTGGTCTCCAGAGCGATAATATCAAAGCTGAAGCGGTTATCCGCTACGGCATTGCAGCGGATAAAATTCTTGATTTCACTGTAGAAAAAGAGGCTGATTTGATTATTATGGCTACCCACGGCAGAAGCGGTATCACGCGTTGGTGGATGGGAAGCGTGGCTGAAAAAGTGATAACTGAAGCTATAGCCCCCGTTCTGCTTGTCCGAAGCAAACGACCTACCAAAACCGGTGCTACGGGCAAGTTACACTTTCTTAACAGAATCCTAGCTCCTTTAGATGGCTCAGACATTGGTGAATCAGCTTTAGCTTATGCTGAAACACTAGCCATAAAATCACAAGCTTCGGTCGACTTACTACAGATTATCTCACCACCCGGAACAGTAGAGGCCAGTTTACTCGGTGGTCCAGACTGGAGAAAATTTATTAAGGCTATGCATGACGCTGGCGAAAATTACCTGAAAAGCATCTCTGCGAGATTAAGTGGCAACGGGGTTAAATCAATATATGAAGTAGTCACTGGTGACCCTGCTGATAAAATAGTAGAATATGCCGAAGATAAAAAGGTTAGCGTGATAGCCATGTCAACTCACGGTCGCACGGGTCTCGCCCGCTGGGTATTAGGCAGCGTGGCTGACAAGGTATTACACAGTGCTAGGATTCCAATATTACTAGTCAGGTCACCGAAGATGGTTATCCCCAAACCAAGAGATTAAAACATAAGAGTCTTATCAGCCAAAGTTTACAGTAGAAATAGAAAAGAGGAAACAGTCATGGGAAAAATAAATGTAGCTATAATAGGTGTTGGTAATTGCGCCTCTTCACTTGTTCAGGGAGCACACTATTATAGAAAAGCAAAAGAAGGTGAATTTGTGCCCGGCCTAATGCATATAAATCTTGGCGGCTACCATATAAGCAACATCAACTTCGTAGCTGCCATTGACATAGACAAAAACAAAGTGGGCAAGGACCTAGCCGAAGCTATTTTCACCAAACCTAATAATACCTTTAAATTTTGCGATGTTCCTAGCACAGGGGTCAAAGTAGCCCGAGGTATGACGCATGATGGGCTGGGGAAATATTTATCACAGATAATCACCAAGTCATCAGGTGCCACGGCTAACATTGTGGGCATTCTTAAAGAAACAAAAACGGACGTTGTAGTAAATTTTCTGCCAGTGGGGAGTGAAGAGGCAACCAAATGGTACATAGAACAAGTCTTGGCTGCTGGCTGCGGCTTTATTAACTGCATACCAGTCTTCATTGCTCGTGAACCATACTGGTACAAGCGCTTCGCCGAGGCAGGATTACCAATCATCGGTGACGACATAAAATCCCAGGTCGGAGCTACAATCACTCATCGTGTGCTAACTAGACTTTTTCGTGACCGTGGGGTTAAGCTGGAAAGAACTTACCAGCTCAACTTCGGCGGCAACACTGATTTTTATAACATGCTGGAACGGGAACGCCTGGAATCAAAGAAGATTTCGAAAACCAATGCTGTTACATCCCAATTAGACTATGAAATTGAACCCGTCAACATCTACGTAGGTCCCAGCGACTATGTGCCATGGCTGGCTGACCGTAAATTCTGCTACATTAAGATGGAAGGACGGACTTTTGGCGATGTCCCTCTCAATTTGGAACTTAAAATGGAGGTATGGGATAGCCCTAACTCTGCTGGGGTGGTTATTGATGCCATAAGGTGCTGCAAATTAGCTATGGACAGGGGTTTAGCTGGAACTATAGTAGCTCCTAGCGCCTACTTTATGAAATCGCCACCTATCCAATATTCCGACGACGAAGCCCACAGGCGGGTCGAGAACTTCATCGCTAGCAAAGACCAACAGACACCGATTTGTCTCCCCGAAATGGCTAGCGAAAAGACAAAGGAAAGCTAGAAGAGTACAACGATTGTCAGGTTCGCCGAGATAGGGCAATAGCAGTAGTGAAAATCGGATTAGTTTCCCCGTATGACTATTCATTCCCCGGTGGCGTTGTAAACCACATCGCCTATCTGGCTCACAATTTCATCCAATCTGGGCACAGGGTCAAAATCATAGCTCCATGCCCCACAAGAGGAACTCGCTACTTCGAAGAGGATGTTACCCCAGTAGGAAAGCCTTTACCTATCCCATATGCGGGCTCCATAGCCAGAGTCCCCGTATCCCCTTGGTTACCAGCTCAAATAGGTGAAATACTGGCTAAAGAGGAGTTCGATATTTTACATCTACACGAACCATTTGCACCCATGGTCTGCCTGAGTGCCCTACTTAAGTCGAATTCCATAAATGTCGGCACTTTCCACGCTTGCCACAGTAAACCTAGAACCTACTGGCTGGGTAAACTCATCTTTAGGAGATGGCTTTCCAAACTACATGGTAAAATAGCCGTCTCCAAACCAGCGCTGGAATATGTGAACCGCCACCTGCCTGGTGACTACCGAATTATTCCAAACGGCATAGATACCGAACACTTCCACCCTGACGGTCAAGCGCGAAAAGAATTCGCTGATGGCAAGCTAAATATCCTGTTCGTAGGTCGGCTTGAAAGGCGAAAGGGGCTGAACTATTTACTAAATGCATGTGCCAAGGCTAAACGTAGTTTTCCCAACTTCCGTCTAATTGTAGTTGGTCCAGGTACCGTATTACGCTCTAGATATGAAAAAATGGTCGAGGATATGAGTTTGAACAACAATGTGGTTTTTACTGGTTTTGTTCACAGCATTGAGCTGCCTTCATATTATCGCAGTGCTGATGTTTTCTGCGCCCCAGCTACCGGCGGTGAAAGCTTCGGCATAGTATTATTGGAAGCCATGGCATGCGGAAAACCAGTAATCGCTACGAACATTCAAGGCTATGCTAGTGTGTTAGATGATGGCGAAGAGGGATTGCTTGTGCCACCAAAAGATGTGGAATCATTAGCCCAAGCCTTGTTATCCCTCCTGCATGACAAATCTTTGCGCCTACAGATGGGAGATAAGGGAAAAATCAAAGCCGAGAAATATAGCTGGCAAAACGTTGCACGGCAAGTTACAGATTACTATAACAGCCTGCTTAGCAGCTGCGCGTAGGAAAACCTTATGAAAAGCTTAGCTGAACTCAGAAGAATAGCTGCTCGGGGCATTACTGAACCACTAAAAACGGTCATGGTCAAAAGCCGATTAAAGCCCAACGCCTTGACATGGATAGCCCTAGCAATAAGCATAATCGCAGCCGGCGCTATCGCCATCAATCAACTTCTAATCGGTGGACTTCTAGTACTTCTTTCAGGGTTATTTGACATCCTGGACGGGGCATTGGCTCGTCTAACTAACCAAGCCACTCGCTTCGGTGCTGTGTTAGATTCCACTTTCGACCGGATCTCTGATGCCATAGTATTTCTAGGTCTTTTGGTCCTATATATAAGAACCGGGGGTGATATTGAAATAGTGCTTGTTTTCCTGGCATTGATAGGTGCATTGCTAACCAGCTATATAAGAGCCAGAGCCGAAGGTATCGGGATAAACTGCCCCGTAGGTTTGTTTACCAGAACTGAGAGAGTTATAATATTAGCGCTTGGCTTACTTTTGAGCCCATTGTGCAAATTCAGCATTCTTATAGCTCTGGTAATTTTGATAGTTCTTGGCTTTGTCACTGTGGGGCAGCGGCTAGTATATGTATGGCAACAAACGAAAGGTCAATAAAGCAAACTGAGTGAAAACATGAGCGACAAGACATTTGAATTGAGCCTGATTGCTCTAAGCCTTATTGCTCTGCTATGGATAGTGCTCGGAGGCATCTTCGGTATACTAAGCATCAGCTGGGTAATAATTACCGGCTTGGTGGCATGGATTATTGGCGGTGGGACATTGCTCTACTTCTGGGGTAAAAACTATATGTCGCGAGTATAACTTCCTAGTCCTATCAGCACATAGAGTCAGTCCCAAATTTCATATTGAGTTAGCACAAAAATAATGTCAGTTACAGCGATTATCGGTGCCCAATGGGGAGACGAAGGCAAAGGGAAAATAGTCGATCTCCTCGCCACATCAGCAAAGGCAGTCGCTCGCTTCTCCGGAGGCGACAACGCTGGACACACCGTAATTAATCCCTACGGTGAGTTCAAACTTCATATAGTTCCCTCGGGTATCTTTCATACCGGAGTAATCTGTGTAATCGGTAACGGCGTAGCAATCAACCCAGTAATACTGCTAGAAGAAATCGAAAACCTCCAGAAACACGGCGTTGATACCAGCCATCTCTTCATCAGCAACCGGGCACATTTGATAATGCCCTATCACACCCTCCTCGATGGCCTGGAAGAGGAGCGACGAGGTAAGGGTGCTATAGGTACCACACGCAAAGGAATAGGTCCTGTTTTCGCTGACAAGATAGCTCGCCTTGGAATCCGCACCTGCGACCTACTGAATAAGAAGGAATTTCGGTCTCGGCTAACCTCAATCCTCGAACTCAAGAATGCCATCCTGACCAAAATATACAACGCCCCACCATTATCTCTGGAAGAGATATACGAGCAATACTGCTCCTACGGAGAGCAGCTGGTACCGTTCATTCGAGATACTGGCCACATACTCCGTGACATGGTATCCCGGAAGCAGCCAATTATATTAGAAGGTGCGCAGGGTACAATGCTTGACCCCGACTTCGGCACCTATCCTTATGTAACTTCTTCTTCGCCCCTAGCTGCGGGCGGCTCCACAGGTTGCGGGATAAACCCAAGACAAATCGACCAAATAATCGGTGTCTTCAAGGCTTATACCACACGAGTAGGTGGCGGACCTATGCCCACTGAGTTAAAGGACAAAACTGGCGAATTCATCAGGGAACGAGCTCATGAATATGGTGCCACTACTGGTAGACCCCGGCGCTGTGGCTGGTTAGATGCTGTGGCTGGACGCTTCAGCACCCAAGTCAACGGTTTCACCAGCATAGCCCTAACTCGCCTCGACGTGCTGGACGCACTCGACTCACTGAAGATATGCACCGACTACCAAATCGACGGAGACGTCTTAAAAGACTTCCCAAGCGACCTGGCTATCCTTGACAAATGCCAACCAATTTACGAGGAGCTGCCTGGCTGGTGCACAGAAACGAGCGCCATCCGCAATATAAAACAGCTACCAACCCAAGCCCAACGCTATATATCCCGACTCGAAGAACTTCTCTCCTGCCCTGTTTCCATCATTTCCGTTGGCGCCAGCCGAGACCAGACAATAATGGTCAAAAAGGTTGCATAAGACTTCCTAAACTTTGAGGCAAATCCTTTTAATAAGGAGTTAGAAACTATGCCTAAAACGCGCAAAACCTGGCGGCAGAAGCTAGAAGAGAAACGTCCTGAGTACGGTAAAGTGGTCGACATCCCTCCAAAAATGCAAAACAAATTCGGAAGCGGGAAAATGCTTATCCCCAAGCCGCTGGATATCGATGCACTAATCAACAAAATCCCAAAAGAGAAACTTGCCACTGTGACTCAAATTAGGGAAAGATTAGCCAAAGATGCGCATGCCCATTGTGCCTGCCCTATGACAACCGGCATCTTCCTTCGTATTGTCGCCGAAGCAGCAGAAGACGACTTGAGTACCGGAAAAAGAGAGGTAACGCCATACTGGCGCGTGATTAAGGCAGATGGTAGCCTGAATGAAAAATTTCCCGGTGGTGCGCAGGCTCAGGCTGCTCGATTAAAGAAAGAGGGACATATCATCGAGTCAAACAGGGTCAAAAAGCCACCTCGGGTAAAGAACTTCGAAAAATCCCTGCAGGAACTGTGACTACAAATCCAAACCTAGGTTTTCACAGCTATCGGCAAATCAATCTTATAGTTCTTCAAAGCCTGCTCGATAGCAGCTTTGGATTTCTCATCGGGTTCAGTAAGCGGTAAGCGCGGCTTGCCCACAGAAAAGCCTACGTGATTCAAGGCATATTTAACTGGTATCGGATTGGCAACAACAAACATGGCATTAACCAAAGGCAGTAAATTGCGATGTGTCGCTGCTGCCTTCTCGATTTTGCCCTGGACATAGTCGTCTATCATCTGCTTAAACTGAAGCCCCACCAGATGTGAAATCACGCTGATAATGCCATAGCCACCCAAACACAGTATGGGAAATGTATCGCCATCATTACCGCTATATACCAGGAAACCTTTTTTAGCCCCCTGTATTATCTTGGCTATTTGCTCAAGATTAGCACTGGCTTCCTTAACTCCGATGATATTATCAATCTGGCTAAGCTTGATGCATGTCTCAGCAGCCAGGCTGGTAACAGTGCGTGACGGCACATTATACAGGATGCATGGCAGGCTGGTTGCCCCAGCGATAGCCTTGAAATGCTCGTATAAACCATCCTGAGTAGGACGATTATAGTAAGGCACCACCAAAAGACAGCCATCGACTCCAGTCTTCTCTGCCTCTTTGGTCAACTCTATGCTTTCTGCCGTACTGTAATTGCCGGTGCCAGCTATAACAGTGCCCCGGTTACCAACAGCCGATTTGATTTCGGCAAAAAGCCGCAGCTTTTCCTCATGAGTAAGAGTCGGGCATTCTCCGGTAGTGCCGGAAATCACAACCCCATCACTACCTGAATCAAGCAGACCTTTAGCCAGCTTTTTAGCCTGTGCGTAATCAACATTACCTTTAGCATCAAAGGGGGTAACCATTGCCGTGAGCAAGCGACCAAACTTCTTCATCACCAGCCTCCGTATATGTAATTTATTTATCCCGTTTAACCCAGCCCCGCTGCGCTGCTTCCTCGGCAATCTGGACCGCATTGAGGGCAGCGCCCTTACGCAAGTTATCCGCTACCACCCACATCACCAACCCCTTGGGCTGAGAGGCATCAGCACGGATACGCCCCACATAAACATCATCCGAGCCCGCAGCCAGCCAGGGCATGGGATAAAGGCTAACACTAGGGTCGTCAAGCACCTTAACTCCAGGAGCTTTAGCCAATATCTGTCTCGCTTCCTCTGGACTCATCGGGTCGGTAAATTCAACACTTACAGCTTCACTATGTCCGATGAAAACAGGCACTCTGACACAGGTCGCTGAAATAGCTATATCAGGAGCATGCATTATCTTACGAGTCTCTTCCACCATCTTCCACTCTTCCTTGGTATAGCCATTATCCAAGAAAACATCTATCTCCGGCAGCAAATTAAATCCGATTTGGTGAGGATAAACGTGAGGAACGACATTTTGCCCTTCCAGGACTAATTTGGCTTGGGTGGTCAATTCCTCCATGGCTGCAGCACCAGTGCCTGATACCGCCTGATAAGTAGAGACGACAATCCGCTTAATCGGGTTAACCTTATGCAGTGGGTATAAAACCACCACCATCTGAATCGTGGAACAATTCGGATTAGCAATGATTCCCTCGTGCCACTTTATATCCTCAGGGTTAATCTCAGGAACAACCAGAGGTACTTTAGGTTCCATCCTGAAAGCTGCGCTGTTATCAACAACCAGAGTTCCAGACTTAGCAGCGATTGGAGAAAAATAGCGACTAATCTCAGCACCAGCCGAGAATAGGGCTATATCAATATTCTGAAAAGATTCAGGGCTGGTCTCCTTGACTTCAATCTCTTGATGACCTACATAGAGCCTTTTGCCTGCTGACCGGTCAGAGGCGTAGAGACTGATAGATGCCGTGGGAAAATTTCGCTGCTGCAGCACCTTGATAAATTCCTGCCCGACCATCCCCGTGGCGCCCACGATGGCTAAATTATATGACTTCATCGCTCCCCCTTAAATTCAACAGGGTATCCAATCCGTAAATCAACCCTTGCCGCTTAACTACTTCTTTTACAGCCATAATAACGCCTAGCATATAACATTCCCGCCCTATGGTATCATGACGAATGCTCAGCGTTTGCCCCTGCCCTCCAAACACAACCTCCTGACTGGCAACAAATCCAGGTAATCTTACGCTATGGATGGTTATGCCGTCAACCTCCCCACCACGAGTGCCACTAAGGGTTTCTTTTTTAGTTTTAGAATAAAGGAAGGGTTTCCCCCGCGACTGCAGCATAGCCTTTGCAGTAGCCAATGCAGTCCCCGATGGTGCATCAGCTTTCTCGTGATGATGCATCTCGATTATACCAACGTAGTCAAAGAACCTGGCTGCAGCCTTAACTGCATTTAATAGCACTGCTGACCCAATAGTAAAGTTAGGGGCTACTACGGCACCCACCTTATTAGCTTCAGATAGTTGGGCAATCTCTTTTAGATTGTCTTCTGAAAGTCCCGATGTGCCTATAACAACGTTGATACCCCGCTTAAGGGCAATGCGAGCCGCCGATATAGAAGCTTCAGCAATGGTGAAATCCAGCAGCACCTTTGGATGGCAGATTTCAAGAAGCGCATCCAAGTCGGAGGAAAGAGGTACCTTCTTTGAACCATCGGATAAAACCAGATGCTCTTGACTTGCCTTAATGTCAACACAACCAACCAGCTCTAGTTCAGGGTCTCGGCATATCGCAGCCGTGACCTCCCTTCCCATCTTGCCCAAGGCTCCATGTACCAATACTGTTATCGGTTCCATTTCCCACCCCTCAACGCTTTATTAACAGCTAAGTTTTTTAACGCCAGTTAGTAATGGCGGCGCCGGCTATCTCGGTTATCTCTGCTATCCCTCTGGCGAGCAACAGGACGGTGGCTTTGCTGTTTATGGGGATGACGACCTGTTGTTGCAGTAGAGCCCATACTCTTAGCTGCTGGAGCTTGTGACGAATCTGAAAAAACTGCCCGCCGTGACAGATTCACTCTGCCCATATGGTCAATTTCAACAACTTTAACCATAATCTCATCGCCCACCTTCACAATATCTTCAACCTTGGACACGCGATAATCAGCCAGTTCACTTATATGAACCAGCCCTTCCTTTCCGGGCAGAACCTCGACAAAAGCGCCGAAGTTTGTCAAACGAGTTACCTTACCGGTATAAACACCGCCAACCTCCACCTCACGAGTCAGGTTCTCTATCCTTTCGATCGCTTTCTGGGTTGCTTCCTGGCTGGGTGAACCGATAATCACCGTCCCATCATTCTCAACATCTATGGTCACCTTCGCTTCGTCAATTATAGACCGAATGGTCTTGCCACCAGGTCCAATCACTGTGCCAATCTTGCTGGGGTCAATAGCCATCTTATACATTCTGGGCGCATAAGGACTAAGTTCAGACCGACTGGTGCTGATAATCTGTCTCAGTTTGCCAAGTATTTCCATATATGCCTCACGCGCCTGCTTTACTGCCTCAGCCAAAATCTCATAACTTATGCCTCTGAGCTTGATGTCCAACTGGAGAGCCGTAATCCCCTGGCTGGTGCCCGCCACCTTAAAGTCCATATCACCGTAGGCATCCTCCATACCCTCAATATCAGTAAGAATGACATAGTTATCATCATCGCCGGTAACCAACCCCATAGCTATCCCCGCCACAGGAGCCCTGATAGGCACACCGGCATCCATCAAAGCTAAAGTCGAGCTGCATACGCTTGCCATAGAAGTGCTGCCATTAGAGCTAAGGACCTCAGAAACCAGTCGTATAGTATAAGAAAAATCGTTTTCGCCAGGTATCACCGGCGCCAAAGCTCTTTCCGCCAGAGCACCATGCCCTATTTCACGTCGTCCTGGCGAACCGAGGCGCTTTACCTCACCAGTAGAGAAAGGTGGGAAATTATAGTGGTGCATGAAACGCTTTGTCGCCTCCAATCCCAAGCCGTCAATCAATTGCTCCTGACGTAGAGAACCTAAAGTAGTTATAGTCAATACCTGAGTGAGCCCTCTGCTAAACAGCCCCGAGCCATGAGTACGCGGCAGGAAACCGACTTCACCACTAATGGGACGTATCTCCTTAGGTTGGCGACCATCAAGATGCTGCTTCTTTTCCAAAATGCTCGCTCTAGCTGCCTTTTTAATCTGGTCTTCAAGAGCAGCATTAATATCAGCTTCAGAAAATGTCTCCTTAAGCTTCTCAATAGCTTCCTGCCTGACTGCCTCGATTGCCTTTTCCCGTTCCGCCCGCTTGGTTTGCTTAACTGCTTCAGTCAACCTATAACCAAACTCAGAAGAGACGGCGGCGAGCAGTTCAGCGGCAGTTGCAGAAGCTTGCACCTCCATCTTAGGTTTGCCGTAAACCTGCCGCAAACCCTCCTGAAATCTTATAACCTCCTGATTCGCCTCGTGCCCAAACTTGATCGCTTCAAGGACTATCTCCTCAGCAACTTCCTTGGCTCCTGCTTCCACCATGACTATAGCTTCTCTGGTGCTGACAACAACAAGGTCCAGCAGGCTATCGTTCAACTGAGGCAATGTGGGGTTTAACACAAGGTTACCATCGACATAACCAACACGCACCGCCCCTATCGGACCATGGAACGGAATTGAAGAAAGGGTCACCACGGCTGAAGCTCCGTTGACAGCTAGTATGTCAGGGTCATTTTCCTGGTCGGTTGAAAGGACGGTAATAATTACCTGAACATCATTATGCAAATTTTTGTCAAAAAGCGGACGCAGGCTGCGGTCGGTCAGTCGCGCAGCTAGAGTTGCCTCTTGGCTGGGACGTCCCTCCCGTCTTATAAAGCTACCGGGAATCTTGCCGACAGCATAATGTCTTTCCTCATAATCTACAGTCAGGTGGACGAAGTCAGCACCCTCACGGGGTTCATCACTAACGCAAACAGTAACCAGAACAACAGTATCTCCATAGCGTACAGTAACAGCGCTATCAGCCTGAGTGGCTAACTTGCCCGCCTCGATAGTCAGCAACCTACCACCGATTTCACACTGGTCGGATTCAGACATAGCACAACCTTAATAGCCGGTAACTTATTTCCTCAAGCCTAATCTGGCGATAAGACCACGGTAACGTTTGACATCGCCCTTGGCAATATAGGCGAGCAAGCGCCTTCGCTGTCCTATCATTTTCAGAAGCCCACGGCGAGTATGATGGTCATGAGGATGAGCCTTTAGATGCTCAGACAGTTGATTTATCCTCTCGGTTAGCAATGCCACCTGAACTTCACTAGAGCCGGTATCACCCTCATGAACTTTAAAATCAGAAATCACGGCTCCCTTCTTCTCTTTGTCCAAATTTGTGCTCCTTCTATATACACCTACAAAGCACAATTATAACATAGGCTTAAAATCAATGCACAAGTGCTTTAGCAATCCCAGAGATTGCCACGTCACTCAGTTGAAGAGCTCGCAACGACAGAGAAAAGTTACTCAACACACCTCTTTTAGCAATCAGCAAACATGGAGTATAATAAGGGCGCCATGACTTCCCAGGTTTTCTACCGCAAGTGGCGTCCCCAGACCCTGTCTGAAGTAGTAGGACAAGAGCATGTTACTCAAACATTACGCCACGCTGTAGCCAGTGGGCGAGTAGCTCATGCCTACCTTTTTTGCGGTCCTCGGGGCACCGGTAAGACCAGCAGCGGACGCATCCTGGCTAAAGCTATAAACTGCCTAAACCCCGACCAGGGTGAGCCGTGCAATAGCTGCGCCTTATGCAAGGCAATTAATGAAGGTAGCGCTCCCGATATCATAGAGATAGACGCGGCTAGCAACAGGGGTATCGACGAAATTCGTGACCTCAGAGAAAAAGTCAATTATGCCCCGAATCTGGCTCGCTACAAGGTCTACATTATAGATGAAGTCCACATGATAACCAAAGAGGCATCTAACGCCTTTCTTAAGACACTGGAAGAGCCACCTCCCCACGCTATATTCATCCTAGCAACCACAGAACCACATAAAGTCCTATCAACCATACTGTCACGCTGCCAGCGGTTCGATTTTCATCGTCTATCCCAATCATCGGTTATCTCCAAGCTCAATCTCGTCTGCGAAAAAGAGGGGATTCATATCCCGCCTGAAGCCCTAAGGCTTGTCGCCAAGGTAACTACAGGCAGCCTCCGCGACGCCGAAAACCTATTGGAGCAACTGGTTACTTACTATGGGCACGAAATCGAACTCCATCAGGTACAAGAAATGCTGGGCATTAGCGGAGACCTGCGCATTAGAGAATTAGCCAGACATATCGTAAACAAGGACATCACCGCCGGGCTTAAGACCATTAACAGCATCAGCAGTGACGGACTCGACCTCCGCCAATTTAATCGCGAACTGGTGGACTATCTCCGAGAGTTGCTTCTGGTTAAGTCTGGCTCCGAAGAGGTGATAGATGTTACCAGCGACGACCTGATTGAAATTAAAGAGCTATCAACCAGCGCCAGCCTCGATTACCTGCTGACAGCAGTGAAACGGTTCGGCGAGATAGACCTTCGCCTGGACAACTACTCACAGCTACCCCTAGAGCTAGCCCTCGTTGACTGCATATTGTCCGTAACCGAAGATAAGCAACCGGTCAAGCCTAAACACTCTGAGCTTGAAGAGACAGCTTCAGCACCCAGCCGACCTGCCAAATCAACCAGGTCAGCCCCAAAGTCTAAAACACGGGCGCCAGATGCAAGCACCGAAACTGAAGCAGAACAAAGCAAAACTACAGAAACCCCAGAGGCGTCAGTAGCAGCTTCCCCAGAAATAGACCATCTGCGCAGCCGATGGAAAGACTTCGTTAATGCCATGCGCGGTGAGGGCTCCAAGGGTAATCTGGATGCCTTTTTGCGTAGCTCTTGTGAGCCCCTGACTATCGAAGATAACACTTTAGTATTGGGTTTCTACCACAAATTCCATAAAGAATATATTGAAGACCCAAAGTACAAGCATCTGGTAGAAAAGAAGCTAAAAGAGGTCTTTGGACATTCATATCAGGTGCGTTGCGTTCTGACCAGCCCCAGCGAGCAAGCCAGAGTCAAGGCTGAAACGGAAAGCCCCCTGGTAAAAGCTGCTAGGGAAAGCTATGGAGCTAAAGTCGTTGGCAGAAAACCCAGAACGGAGGAGGAATGAACAAGTTTGTCTTGCGCCAGGCACAGGAATTACAGGCTAAGCTAGCCAAGGCTCAACAAGAGCTAGCTGAGATGACCACTGAGGTAAGCTCAGGAGGTGGAGCCATCAAGATAGTGGTTGATGGTCAGCAAAGAATTCGCTCAGTAAGCATATCGCCAGAGGTTATAAATGCTGAAGATGCCGAGATGCTCGAAGACCTAGTAATGACAGCGATGAATGAAGCCATTCAGAAATCACAAGAGCTCGCCGCAAGCCACTTGAACAGTATAACCGGCGGTCTCAAAATTCCGGGGCTGTTTTAGGAGAATGTTTATCTAACCATGCCTGCCGTCATGAACACTTTACCAGTTACTCCGGGGCTTACCCTTGTCATTCTGAGAGAGTCCCGATTGCATCGGGGCGACCGAAGAATCCCAAGACCCTTCGCTATCGCTCAGGGTAACAAACGAAATTTTAGGAGCTAAGATATTTGAGCAACAATTTAGTACACACCGCCGAGCCGATAGCCAGACTAATAGAAGAACTCAACAAGCTGCCAGGCATCGGACCAAAAAGCGCCCAGCGACTGACCTATTATCTGCTTCGAGTACCGGAAAACGAGGTTAAGGCATTGGCTGACGCTATCAGGAACCTGAAAGAAAAACTGACCTTATGTTCCAGTTGCCTCAATATCACCGATTCTGACCCCTGCGCTATCTGCCGCAATGAAGAGCGCGACCGCAGCAAAATCTGTATCGTCGAAGAGCCTATAGATATACTTCCTCTGGAACGCACCAAAAAGTACAAAGGGCTTTACCACGTGCTTCACGGTGTAATCGCCCCAACCGACGGCATAGGACCTGACGAACTGAAAGTTAAAGAGCTGCTATCACGCCTCAATGACAATCAAGTCACAGAAGTTATACTGGCAACCAATCCCAACCTGGAAGGGGAAGCCACAGCCATGTACCTCCAGCGCCTGATTGCCCCGCTTGGCATTCGAGTTACCAGGCTGGCTCGCGGCTTGCCCTACGGTGGTGACCTAGAATATGCTGACGATGTCACCCTCAGCCGCGCCTTAGAGGGAAGACAGGAAATGTAACCACGTAAATTATGACGGTACCTCGCGTTTACCAAACAGAAGCTATTATCATCAAGCGAATTAAGCTGGGCGAAGCCGATAGAATACTTACCCTTTACACACCTGAGCTGGGCAAGCTGAAAGCAGTAGCTAAAGGCACACGTCGCCCCCAGAGCAAGCTGGGCGGTCACGTAGAGCTTCTCACCCACAGCCGCCTGATGCTGGCTCGAGGTCGCAACCTAGACATCATAACTCAAGCCCAAACCATCAATAACTTCCTGACTATAAAGGATGACCTGGAGCGCATTTCGCGTGGTCTATACATCGCCGAACTGGTTGACTCCTTCGTCGGCGAGCATATCGAAGACCGCCGCCTCTTCGACCTGTTGCTGGAAACCTTACACCAATTGTCTCAGTCCAATGATTGTGAGCCTATTCTGCGCTACTTTGAACTTCACCTTCTCGACCATCTCGGCTATCGTCCCCAGCTACAACAGTGCACGGAATGCAATTCAGCTTTGAAACCGGAGACGAATTTCTTCAGTCCCAGCCAGGGTGGTGTTCTCTGTCATGATTGCGGTTTTCACGAGCCATTGGCTCGCCCCATTTCCCTGAACGCCCTAAAGGTGCTGCGACTGTGGCAGAACTGCGACTACGCCACCGCCAGGCGAGTAAAAATAAGCTCGGAGCTGGACAATGAGCTGGAACAGGTTATGCGGGAATACATCAAGTATCTACTTGAGAAGCAACTCAAATCAACAGCCTGGCTGGATAAGCTGAAACAGGAAATCAAGCACAAATGAAGCCAAAAAAGTCCCCTATCCCTTGACATGAGGAGCAGGGGATAGCGTGAGTTTCAGTAAATCACTCCCTAGCTAATACCCGGTTTATCTCTGTCCTCAACTGCTTAGCATCAAACGGCTTGATAATATACGGCGCTTTAGTCCTGGAAAGAAAAGTCATAGTACCTGCTCCCATAACATCGCCGGTTATGAAAACCACCCTCTCCGCAAAAGACGGAGATACCTGTTGAAAATGCTTGTATAACTCTATGCCATTCATGCCAGGCATCTTAATATCTAACATGATAACCTGGTACTCCTTACTCTTAACCTCCTCCAAGGCACCTTCAGCGCTATCCACAGCTTTCACTTCATGCCCCTCCTCAAGCAGCAGCTGGCTTACGAACTGTCTTACCACAATCTCATCATCTACTACCAGTATATTAGCCCGGGTCACTTTTTTAGGCTCTTGAACCGCAGGCTCAGGTAGCTCCAACTGCTTGTCTTCGGTAACTATGGGCAACTCCACGATAAAGGTAGCTCCTTTGCCTAACTGGCTTTCAGCCCATATCCTGCCTTTATGTTGGGTTACTATACCATGGCAGACGCTCAAGCCAAGCCCCGTCCCCTGCCCTACCCTTCTAGTAGTAAAGAAGGGATTAAATATCCTCTCAAGGTTTTCTTTAGCTATCCCCAGACCATTATCTTTAAAGGATATTCGGATGGTGCCATTTACCTGCTCCGTCTTAATTGCCAGCCTGCCTCCGCAGTGAGCCAACTTGACCTCTGTTTCGGCATTCATAATTAAGTTAAGAAACACTTGCTGGAGCTGACCGGGGTCGGCGACAGTCAAGGGCAAATCTGGGTCAAACTGGAGGACGACCTTTACATTGCTGCTCTGCAAAGAATAAGCCCTCAGCTCAAGCGTGGTGCTTATGATTTCGTTAATGTCAACATAAGTCCGTTCTGGCTTGGTCTGGCGGGCAAAGACAAGCAATTTTTTGATAATGCCAGCTACCCGCTGAGCGCCTTCATTGATGACTTCAACATCGCGCCTGATATCCTCGGGGACGTCTTTCCGCTCCAATAGCAAGTGGGCATAACCTATAACCGCAGTAAGAGGGTTATTTATCTCGTGGGCGACGCCCGATGCCAGCTCACCGACAGAAGCCAGACGACTGGCAAACTGGGCTTTTTGCTCCAGTTGTCTCTTTTCTTCCTCCGTTCGTCTACGCTCGGTGACATCACGGCTAATCCCCCTAAATCCCACAACCTCACCCTTCTCGTTTCGTAGAGGAAAAATTGAGTCCTCGGTAAACACCGGCGTTCCGTCTTTCCTAATCTGTGATGAAGCAAATGACTTAAGCGGCTCACCTGTGCGATATACTCGATTATATGCCTCAAAGACTTTTTTAGCGTTCTCCCGGGGTATGTAAACCTTGTAGCTCATACCCATAATCTCTTCCCTGGAGTAGCTCAACTGGTGACACAGCGCATCGCTGAAGAAAGTGAATTTGCCATTGAGGTCCACCTCGTAGTAAGCCTCTTCCATCTCGTCAAGCATAGTGCGGTATCTCTCTTCCGATTGCCTTAAAGCCTCCATCATCTGCAGGCGCTCGGTGACATCGTGGCTAACCCCACGGAACCCGATAATCTCGCCAGCCTTGTTTCTCAATGGCAAAACCGTGTCCTCGCTGAATATCGATGTCCCATCACTCTTGACAACCTGGAGTGGAATGCCTTTGAGCGGCTTTCCCGTCTTGTAGACCTGATTGAATGCCTCATATACACGCGCCATGTCCTTTGCAGGTATATAATCTTTATATGACATCCCCATCAATTCCTCTTTGGAACTGCCCACCTTACGGCTTAGAGCATCATTAAAAAAAGTCAATCTTCCGGCAAGGTCAACCTCATAATAGGTGTCTCCCATTTCATCCAAGACAGTTCTATATCTTTCCTCCGACCGTCTTAAATCTTCAATCATCTGCAGGCGTCCGGCGATATCACGTCCGACTCCCCGGAAGCCGGTTATCTCACCTTTTTCGTTTCGCAAGGGGAAAATTGCCAGTTCACCCTGCCCGATACTGCCATCTTTTCTAACGGTCTTAAAATTAAAAGCTCTAATTGGCTGACCTTCCCGATAGACTCGGTTGAATGCCTTATACACACCCTCTACATCATCGCTCGCGGTGATGGTCCGGTTGTTCATGCCTATCAGCTCTTCCCTGGAATACCCCAACTGGCGGCAGACGGCATCATTCACGAAGATGAAATTGCCAGCAAGGTCAACCTCAAAGTAACCGTCCTGCATCTCGTCCAGTATGGTTCGATATCTCTCCTCCGAACGTTTTAAAGCTTCGTCTATCCTCTTGTGTTCGGTTATATCAACTGCGCTAATCAGAAATCCCGCCTCCTTACCACCTTCAAATAGCATATAGTAACCACCTGGGAAGTAGAAGGTTCGGGCATCTTTTTTGGTCGCGACTTCAATCTCCAAGGGTTCAGCATGGGTACCCGCTAAACCACGAGCAAAGGCTTCGGCTACGCTTGCCCGGCTCTCCGGAGCAATGAATTCCAGTAATTCTCTTCCGATTATCTCACTCTTGTCATATCCATAAAGATGCGCGGCTGCCTCATTTACATCAATTATCTTCCCGTCTAACCCGACCAAGGCGTTAGCCACCTGGCTATGATCAAAAAGGTACCTGTATCTCGCTTCCCTCTCCCGCAACGTTTCTTCGATTCCCTTGCGTTCGGTGATGTCAAAGGCGGTACCGAAGAGGATTAAGTTCCCATCTAGTTCGATGGCTCTGGTATGCATTTCAAATGACAATGTCGAGCCATCTTTATGATAGTGCTCTACCTCAAAAATAGCTTCCCCTCCTTCCACAATTTTCTTCATGCGCGCCTGGAACAGTTCCGCAGATTCGGAGACAGCCAGCTTGCGCAGGCTCATTTTCAGGAACTCTTCTTTCGTGTAGCCATGCGACCGAGCAGCTGCTTCATTGAAGTACAGGAAATTACCTTCGGTATCGTGAAGAAATATAGAATAAGCTGCACTTTCCCAAACCTTGACAGTTTTCTCTATAATCTGGTCTCGCAGCTTCAATTCCTGCTTTACACGCTTATATTTAGCTTCCAATACCTCCAACTTAGCAACAAGCTGACGCAGGGAGTCCAGTTCTTTTATGAGTTGCTCTTTTGTTTTTGCAGTGGACTTCATCTCCCACCTCCTTAAAGAGGAATAAACGTTACCACCCACCACCCAGATTCAATTATACTTGCTATTTCTACTACCTTCCAGTGCGCATGTCAAGTGATTTTTCGAAAACACCAAACGCTGAAGACCTGCCTCTATTTTCCGGCACTGATTTCAGGCGATGGGGCAAGGTGACAAGTTCGGCAGAAAGATTTACAATAGATTTCAATCTGGCATAATCCCCCGCTGAGGAAGATATATTGGTTAACCATGTAAGGCGGTTGCTCCTCCAGTTTCTGGCTTTTCTGCTACTCTCATTGTTCTTCTCCCTTATACCTGTACTATTGGCAATATTCGGGAATACATCCAGCTATGCACAGGCTCTATTCAATATATGGTATGGCATATTACCACCCATAGCATTGTTGCTCCTGGCTTACCTTCTTTACCGCAATGAGGTCAATTGGCTGGCTTTCCTGGGTAGAGCATGGATGGGAGTAGGCACATGGTTTCTACTACAGCTAATCTTAGAGTCCTTGACCACAGTTTCCCCGCTGCTATCGCTACTATCTCTACCAGCTAAATTTGCCGGTGGTCTCCTGATAAGGCACCCTGTCGGCTATGTGGCTCATTTCTCCGGCTGGGGACTGGTAGCAGGTATCACCGTTTTCCTGCTCGGCGGGTTAGCCTTGTACATGCTCGGCTACCGTCTCGGAAGTGAAAATTACGGGCATACAGCAAACAACGGTAACACCAAGCCCGCTTTTGTAGTCTCAACTATCCTTTTGGTGGTCCTGTTGGTAGCAATACCTCTATCGATTCATGCTATATCCAAACCTACCACAGGCAATTCCATCGAAGTTGCCACTGTGCCCTCCGAAGACGAAATATACGGTAATATAAAGGATGTCTATGATTTTGGTCCACGCAGGCCAGGTTCGACATCATATCAAGATGCCGCTGCTAAATTGACTGCCTGGCTTAAAAGCTCAGCTCCTCCGGTAACCATGGAGAGTACAACATTCGACTACTGGGAGGAGAAGAAATGGCAACTGGTCGTGAAGCCTAACGGAGACGACTCTACTGAAATGGAATGTTATTTCTGGCCCTATAGTGGACAGACATCAGCTGAAGGTATTACTGCCCAGCTTATCTACGTGGGAGAGGGTACGGAAGCGGACTTTCAAGCTGCCGACGTCAAAGGAAAGGTAGCACTGATATCCTTGCCACCCATAAATATCGGCTGGAACGAACTGAAGCTATTCTCATACATGGCTTATGACCCCGACAATATCGCCGCCGACAACAGCCATCCATACCCAATCGGCTGGATACTACACTCTTACAATATCTACCCCAGGCTTGAACAAGCCGGTGCCATCGGTGCAGTTTACATCCTGGAAGATTACCCCAACATGGGTCCGCTTACCTATTACGCTCCCTATGATGGTCAAATTCGCTCAGTGCCCAGCTTATATATACGGGAAGAAGATGGTGAGATGCTAAAAAAGAGACTGCAGGAAGAACCGTTGGAGGTAAATCTAGTCCTTGATGCAAACATATCCAGAGGTGGTGGAGAAGCAGTCAACATTTATAGCATACTTCCGGGCAAAAGCGACAGTAACTTTATCATCTCCTCGCATTTCGACTCTCCCTGGTCCAGCGGTGTCGAAGACAGCTCCGGAGTAGGCATGGTTATGGCTCTTGCCCGTTACTATGCCCAGTTTACACCAGACGGGCGCCAACGGACGATGGTCTTCTTGCTCACCGGCTCCCATTTTGTTGGAGAACCATCCAATGAGGACTTTATCGAACGGCATAAGGAGGGAATCCTTTCAGATAACCTTTTCAATCTCAGCATCGAGCACATAGCCGACAACTGGCCTTATAGTAACTATGTAGAGGCACGGGGTGTGTTTTTTAAGGAGAACCCCCTGGCTATCAGCCTATATGCCGGATTGTTACAGCACTACAGACTTTATGGCACCCTTCTGTTCCCCACAGTAACTCCGCTTGGCGTCCCCACTGATGCCGGTCCGCTCAGCCGTGAAGGATTCCCAGTGGTCAGCTACATAAGTGGTCCTGTTTATCTTTTTGACGCTGCTGACACACTGGAACGCGTGCCTCGTGACCAACTAGCACCACTGGCAAATTTGTACATTGATTTTATTGAGAACATGAATAGATACCCTGATTTCATGCTACGTTTTAATATCAACTCATTAGCCAGATTACTCACTGTCTTCGTGTTCAGTCCCCTCATCGTCATCGGCTTCATCTCTCGACCCAGAAAACAGGAGACCGACCCCTTCAACTAACGTTTAGAGGATGCCCGGCTGACTATCCTCTTAACTTTTACTTGCCTGCAAGCTTCTTGGCTATGCCAGCCACATGCTTGCCCTGGAACCGAGCAATAGCCAGTTCGTTCTCACTGGGCATGCGACTGCCGTCAAGTGCAGCAATGGTCGTAGCTCCATAGGGGCTGCCACCGGTTATTTCGTCCACTGTATTCTGGCGTGCCTCGGAGTAGGGCAATCCAACGATTATCATTCCATGATGAAGTAATGTAATGTGAAAACTAATTAAAGTTGTCTCTTGACCACCATGCTGAGTACCACTGGAAGTAAATACACTGCCCACTTTGCCTACAAGAGCATTCTTAGCCCATAAGCCTCCTGTCTGGTCCAGAAAATTACGCATCTGAGCACACATGTTTCCAAAGCGTGTCGGGGTACCGAAAATTACGGCATCGGCATCAGCTAAATCGCTGGTCTTGGCTACAGGAATGTGGGCGAAAGCTTCCTGCGCTTTCTTAGCTCCCGACTTCTCCAAGACCACATCAGGAACCAATTCAGGGACTTGAAGCAGTTCTACCTCGGCTCTTTCGACTTGCCGAGCACCTTCAGCTACAGCCTCAGCCATCCTGTAGATATGCCCGTACATACTGTAAAAGACTATTTTTATCTTCATTACATACTCCCCTTTTGATAGTAACCCTTTTCTAAAATGCTCAAAACGGTATACCGAAAAAGACCATCGCCAACAGAGCGTGAACAATCACCGATGGCCAGAATATCCACCAAACATAACAGTGATACCCAAAGAAACGCTGATAAGCGGGATACTTCATCATCTTTCTCAACAAAACTCCGTTGGAAATGCACCTGCAAGAAAAGAATATCAGCATGACCCCTAGTATATTGACAATACCCAAGATGAATATAAGCCTGGCAACTAGTATTGATTGAAAGATTACCATTATCCATACCCCCAAGATTAATTATCTCGACTAAAGGTCTATCTCCGCATATCCTCGACTAACGTGCTTCTTCGTTGACTGGTCATCCAAACCATAAGACCAGATAATTTTGTTAACACCCTTGGAGAGCTGCACATCATACTTATCGCCCGTATTCAGCAAGCGCTTAAATTCAACGGTGGTATAGCCACCCATCTCCTGACCGCCGAATTCGATGATATCGTCAGTGCCGCCAAATTCAGTATCTAGAGAATGCGGACCATAAATACCGGTGCTGAAATGGTCAGCAACTTCGGCTTTCCCGTTCTTCACTAAGCCGAGTATTATGTCTGCATCCTTCATCATAGAGCCTGGTTGAATTCCTAATGCCACCCAACCGGTAGTCTTAGCTTTCACAGCGATGTAGATATATTCATTGTCACTCAACCAATGTATTTCATAATCGCCTAATTTCTTTACCTCAGTATACTCTCCGCCATCAATTACACCATCAGCTGACCACCTGGCAGGATGTGGCGTTGGCAACGCCGGTGATTCAGAGGGCTGGGACACAGTGAGCTGTGATTCAGGTGGCTGGATTACAGGCAATTCTGGCACACATGCCGCACTGAAAATGCCAAGCACCAGAAAAAACACAACTGTTACAGCCAAACATCGCGTAAAACTTATCCTATCTTCTCCGATAAAAATCACTTCAATCACCCCTTATTTTTTTCTGCACACTTAGAGCAAACTTCAAGTGCTCTTTGCGCATGCACCTATCCATGACCACCAGAAGCCCGGCGTCTCTGGCTTTAGCTGCAGCCTCCTCGTTAATGACACCTTCCTGCATCCACACCACCTTAGCCCCAATTCTTATCGCTTCGTCAACAATCGGCATTACGTCTTCTGACTTTCGGAATATATCCACTACCTCAACTTTTTCAGGAATTGAAGTTAGGTTGGGATAGCAAGTCATACCTAGAATCTCTAGTTCATTGGGATTAACCGGCATTACATGATAACCATGTTTCATGAGATAACGAAGTACACTGTAGCTGGGTCGCTCTGAATCGGGCGATGCTCCGACAATAGCCACATTCCGATATTTGTTCAATATGTCAGCTGCCAGGTCCGATTCCACGCTACCCATATCTAAATCTCAATCAATACTTTGTCACCTTCAACCTTAACCATGTAGGTAGCAGTAGACCTCGGAGACTTAAGAGCTTTGCCTACGGCAGAGAAAACACCGGAGCCCTTCAGCCAGCGAACAACATGTCCATCACTTAAGTCAAACTGGGAGCCATGCAGCGGGCAGGTAACCACGGTGCCTTCAAGGCGACCTCTGGATAAATTACCACCGAAATGAGGACAGCGGTTATCAATGGCATAGTATTTATCGGCAACCTTTGCCAGGAGAATATCATGACCCTCAAGATTGACCTCTTTCATTGTCCCATTCGCAAGGTCATCCTTTTTACCCACTTCGACAAATTTCCCCATATCTCACCCCCGTTGACCGGACGAATCCTACTTCAGCCGGCTTTCGGCAGCAGCCCAGTTTATGTTCTTGAAAAATGCTTCGATGTAGTCGGCTCGCTTCAGCCCGTAATCGGTCATGAAAGCATGTTCGAAGATGTCCATTACCAAAATAGGGACACAACCAGCAGGGTGACCGACATCATGTTCATTTATCCACTGGTTAAAGAGTTTCCCGCTCACATTGTCCTGATACAAAATGACCCAGCCGATGCCGCGCATGGTGCCCGTGCCTCTGAAATCTTTCTCCCAATTTTCGTAGCTGCCAAAATTCTCTGCCAGTTTTTTACCCAGTTTTCCGGACTTATCTATTGTTACCTTGCCACCGAGATTTTCGAAGTAATACTCATGTAATCGCATTCCATTGAATTCCCAGCCCATCCGTCGCTTGAGTTCGGCATATTCTGGAGTGCCGGCCTTGCCCTCATTCAACATAGAAGCCAAAGTGTCCATCAGCTTGCCAGTATTGGTCACATAACCCTGATAAAGGGTAAAATGATTCTTTAGCAACGTCTCGCTAAAGCCCTCCATGCCGATTAACTTGCTGTAATCTTTCGCTTCGTAAGCCATTTTCCCATCCTTTTTGATTTATTTGACTAACGTCATCGGTTTACCACAGCAAACCAGTTCACCACCACCGACCTTCTTTACCTCAACTACATTCCCACAAATCTCACACCTGAAGACTTCTCCAACCGTCTTAACATTCGCCATTCCATCCCCCTTTCTTGTTTGATTTTGGCGATTAAAATACTTCGCTATCGCTATAATCTTCTTTACTTTTGTACTTCCTCCAACAGGTCATCGAACACCTCTACATGATACAACTCGTGGTCCCTTATCCGTTTAAGCAGTTTTTTCAGGTCAGGTGCGGTCACCTCTTTTGCTGCCCTGTCATACTCGGCAGCCACTTCCTTCTCTATCTTGATATCAGCGCGCAGCATGTCGCTCATCTTGGTCGATTTATCAATCTTGGTATGCTCCATCCTGGGATTTCCTTTGCCACTTACCATCTCCTCAGCCAGCCAGCCCATGTGCTGCATCTCGTTTATCGCCTGGTCCTGCATCTCTTCCTTCATTTCCTCATTCGTCGCCATATAGGAATGGAGCAAATACTGAAGGATGACTGTATATTCATGTTCAATACCCCAGTTAAGAATCTGAGTAACCTTGTCCTTGCGACTACCCCTAAGGTCCTTGAGACCTTCCTTCTTCGCCTTGTCCACAAAATGGATGAAATCACCGTGATGAGACTCTTCGTCCGACAGGATGCGTTTCAGCAATCGCTTTATCTTGCGGTCACCGATAGCCTTGATGTGCTCTTTATACATGGTTATAGCATCTTCTTCCAGCAGCACGTCGTTCTTCATCCAATCGGGCACCGATCTGCCCTCCATGCGCATCTTGCCTCTTTTCATGCTGGGTTTACCACCTAATTCAACTATTGTCTCAGCCAACCAATCGAGATGACGCATCTCCTCTCGAGCAAGGGCTTCAATCTCGCAGGCTAACTCGCCCTCACCCATGGCATAGGCATGGGTCAGATATTGAATGATAGCCCCATGCTCGCCCTCAAGGTCTTGATTCAGCAAAGCAACGATTTCTTCCTTCTTCATTGGTCTCCTCCTTAAAATTTATTTCGTCTCGCCACCGTCATTGCGAGTCCTTCGCCCTCCGTCGTTCTGAGCGAAGCGAAGAATCTCATCGTACTACTCACTTCCCGAGATTATTCAGTCGTCCTTCCTATTCGGGAAGGGCTCCCTCAGAATGACACAAGGAGACATGAGATTGCTTTCTCGCAATGACAGAGAAAAGTTGTTTACTTACTTTTCCCGGCAAGGTATTTCTCCGGCTTTGCATCGAAAGCCTTCTTACAACCCACAGCGCAGAAGTAATATTTCTTTCCCTTGTACTCAGAAGTGGCTGCAGCCTTTTTCTCCTCCACTTGCATCTTACACACCGGGTCTATCGCCATCCTCTCACCTCCTTCCATTAATTTCTCAAACTTAACTGGCTTAAACGCCCTCAGCCTCAACGAGTTGGACACAACTGTTATAGAACTTGCAGCCATTGCCAAAGCCGCCAACATCGGGTTCAAGAAACCATAATTGCCGAAAATGAAATGCAGCCCCGAAGGGACACCAGTACTACCAAAAACAAGGTACAGCACACCTGCTGCCACCGGTATAAGCGCGCTATTATAAGCAAAAGCCCAGAACAGGTTCTGTTTGATAGTGCTCATTGTGCGTTTGCTCAAAGATATGGCGGTCACAATGCCACCCAAATCGCCGCTTATGAGCGTAACATCGCCAGTTTCCATAGCTACGTCCGTGCCGGTGCCTATGGCGATACCCACATCCGCCTGAGCCAGCGCCGGAGCATCGTTAATACCATCGCCAACCATCGCCACCACCCTGCCCTCATCCTGTAACCTTTTGACCTCCTGAGCCTTATTCTCAGGCAAGACCTCAGCCAACACGCGGTCGATACCTGCTTCCCGAGCGATAGCTTCGGCGGTACGGGTGTTGTCGCCGGTTAGCATCACCACCTCAATACCCAACCTATGCAATGCCTCAACTGCCTCTCTGGCATCTGGCTTCAGGGTATCAGCCAGGGCAATGATGCCAGCCACTTTGCTGTCCACGCTGAAAAATAATACCGTTTTGCCTTCACTCCATAGACGCTCTGCCTCCTTAGCCAGACCATTCAGTGAAATCCCCTTATCCTTAATCAGAGCCAGGTTGCCTAGCAAGAGGCTTTTACCACCCACTTTAGCCCCCACCCCATGCCCAGGCATAGCCTTAAAGTCCAAAGCCTTAGATAACTTTAGATTCCTATCAGAGGCTGCTTTGACTATAGCCTGAGCCAGTGGATGTTCTGAATCATGCTCAACTGAAGCAGTCAACCGCAGGACTTCGAGTTCAGCGAAAGACGGCGAACCGATTATATCAGTAACTACAGGTTCACCACGGGTTAGCGTTCCAGTCTTGTCCAGCAGCACAGCATCTATCTTGTGCGCTCTCTCCAATGCCTCTCCACTCCTGATGAGCACCCCATTCTCAGCCCCCTTGCCGGTGCCGACGATGATGGCTGTCGGCGTAGCCAGACCCAGAGCGCAAGGACAGGCGATAATCAATACAGCTACAAAATTGAGCAGGGCATAGGTCAGCGTCGGCTGTGGTCCCAAGAAAAACCATATTATGAAGGTGACAACGGCAATGCCAATCACAGCCGGCACAAAATAGCTGGAAATTACGTCAGCTAAGCGTTGTATAGGTGCTTTGCTTCCCTGCGCTTCTTCCACCAGCCTTACGATACGGGCTAGAGTGGTATCCTTGCCCACTCTAGTTGCCTCAAATTGAAAGCTGCCCATCCTGTTTATAGTGCCGCCGATGACCGTATCGCCAATCTTTTTGTCCACCGGTATGCTCTCGCCGGTTATCATTGACTCATCGATACTAGAATAACCCTGGCAGACAATGCCATCGACGGGTATCCGCTCACCCGGTCGCATCAGTATAAGGTCGCCAACCTGCACATCATCCACAGATATCTCGGTTTCCCTACCATCGCGGATAACGATGGCTGTTTTCGGCTTGAGACCGATTAATCTCTTTATTGCCTCCGAAGTCTGTCCTTTAGCTCTCGATTCCAAAAATCGCCCCAGGAGAATCAGGGCTATAATCATGGAAGAGGTATCAAAATAGAGACCAAGCTCTATATCAGCAGCGGCGAACAGGCTAGGAGCCAGTACCGCAACCACACTGTAGAAATAAGCCGCCGAAGTACCCACCGCGATGAGCGTGTTCATATCGGCGGTCTTGTGCTTCAGCGCTCCCCACATACCTTTGTAGAACCGCCATCCCGTCCAGAACTGCACCGGCGTCGCCAATGCCCAGAGCAAATAAGGCTTCCAGGGAAAATCAGGTCCCATGCTCAGCAACATTATTACCGCAGCAAGGACAAGGGCGAAGATAAATCTGTTTCTCAGACCTCTTATCTCTCGCTGGGAAGCCGTGGTGACATCTTCCAGCGTCGCTGCTTCTGACCCCAATCCGTAACCAGCCTCTTCAACCGCCCGTCGCATCTCAGCCACATCAGTGCCCTCGACATATTCAACCGTGGCTTTCTCAGAAGCCAGGTTAACATTGGCTGAAATAACGCCGGGCACACCGGAGAGAGCTTCTTCCACACGGGTGACACAAGAGGCGCAGGTCATACCACTCACCGGGAATATGGACTTCCTGGTCGCTATCTTATAACCCGATTCCGAGATGGTTTTCGCAATCCTGGCAAGGTTAACCTTGGAGGGGTCATACTCTACAGATGCTTTCTCTGAAGCAAAACTGACATCGGCTTTCTCTACGCCGGGAGTCTGCGTTAGCCCCTTCTCGATGGTAGCTGCACAGGTAGTACAGGTCATACCAGTTACATGGATGCGCGCCTTCTCAGGTTTACCTGATTTCGATTTCTCAACCAAGGCAAATCACCTTCCTACATTAAGCCCTTATCATGGTCAACATCATTTTGAACTTTTTAATTGCCTTCAGTGCATGTGGCTGATTAGCTGGCATTATAACCATCTCGCCTTGTTTCACCCGAAGAGGTCTTCCAGAGATGATGATTTCCGCTTCGCCATCGAAGACATAAACTAAGGCATTAAATGGTGCCGTGTGCTCACTCAGTCCCTGCCCTTGGTCAAAGGCAAATAAAGTCACTGTCCCTGTTTTTTTGCTTATGATTTCCCGACTGACCACGGAGCCATCCTGATAGTCAACCAGCTCAGCCATTTTTGCCACCTGTGCTTCAAGTCGCTTTTCGATATGTTCCATATTTTCAACCCCTGCTTTAATCAGTTTTGCCAACTAACACACAGTTTCAGTCTGTCTCAATGCTGATGTCTATGCTGTCTATATCGTCCACCCCCCTCAGCGAAGAGACCATGCCGACCAGGGTATTGGATATGATGTCATTGGGAAACGGAGTCAGGGGAATATCCTTGCCATTGACTGTGATCTCTACATTGCCCTTCTTCTGATGGATTTTCAAGCTCCGTATGTCCCCCACCTCTTTCAATGAAGAAACTGCCCCCACAGTGGTTCGAGCTAAAAACTCCTCAACGAAAGGGTTTATCTCGATTGATATTCCGTTTATCTTAAGTTCCGCTCTGAAGTTTTCCTTCATTTTATGTCACCTCGCCTTCGATTATTCCAAGTTATCCGTCGTCATTCGGGCTCTCCTTGTCATCCTGAGGGAGTCCCGATTGCATCGGTACAACCGAAGAATCTTGGTAGGTGAGGAGTACGATGAGATTCTTCGCTTCGCTCAGAATGACAATAGCCAAGAGCTCGCAATGACAGGTTAAGCAAAGCCCAACTCTTTATGTTTATGGGCAATGGTCTCAGCCAGAGTATCCAAAGCCTTGAAGTCAGCCTCCCTGGGGTATCCCTTGATGAGCACCGGCTGAATTATCTCCACTTTCAAGTTGGGTATCATGGCTGCCAGCTGCTCCACAGTCTTGCCACCCCAGCCATAGGAACCGATAATCGAGGCAAATTTCAGATTGGGTCTGAGGGCGTTTGCCAGAAAAGCAGCATAAACAGCATTGGGGTGCGGACCGGCTAAGACAGTGGGTGTCCCGATAACAACTGTCGCCGCATCAACTAACGACATCGCCAGCTTACCGATATCGGTAACCGTGAGGTCGAACTGTTTCACCGTCACACCTCCCCGAGCCAGAGCCTCAACAAAGTACGTTACCATTTTGTGAGTGCTGCCGTGCATTGATACATAGGGCAACACCACGATGTTCTTAGGCTCATCGAATACCCAGCTATGATAAGCCTTGATAATGAGCTCCGGTTTATCATACATAGGTCCATGGCTGGGAGCGATAATGTCAATCTGATAGTCCTTTACCTTTTCCAGGTTTTTCTGGATAATGGTTCGGAAGGGCATCATGATTTCGGCATAATATCTCTTGGCTGCTTCGTACACCTGCCCTTCGTCGGTCACATACATATCAGTCGTAGCCAGATGGGAGCCAAAGAAATCGCAGGAAAATAGAATCTTTTCCTCTTTAAGATAAGTAACCATGGTCTCAGGCCAGTGAACCCACGGAGTATGAACGAACTCCAGTGTCCTGTCTCCCAGCGAAATAGTCTCTTTGTCCTCGACAGTTATGAACCTGTCCTCCGGAATCAGAAGCAGGTCTATAAGCATACCCTTACATTTGGGTATACAGATGACCTTTGCCTTAGGATACTTATCGATGATAAGAGGGATACTACCTGAATGGTCTTGTTCGGCGTGATGTGCCACCACGTAATCTATGTTTTTTATTTTAAGTTCATCCAGATGATTCACCAGCACCTGCCCCATAGTCGGGTCTACCGTGTCTACAAGAACAGTTTTCTCGCTGCCCTTTATCAGATATGAATTGTAGCTGGTGCCATCAGGAAGCGGTATAAGCGAATCAAAAAGCCGCCTGTCCCAATCAATAGCCCCCACGCAGTAAATCCCACGCCTTATCTCCCTCGGCTCCATTTTATTCCTCCTTCAATAATCCAGCAGTCTCTTTTCACCTTCGATATTCTTTATATCCGTTATATCCTGAGTAACTTCCAAACAACCCAGGTAATCTCCGTCTTTACGAACAGCAAAGTACCGGATATAAATCAATCTATCCTTCAGATTAATCCAAAACTGGGCAGCATCTCTCTTGCCGCTCCTAAAATCTTCCAATATCTGGTTAACAACATGTACGCTTTTCTCAGGATGGCATTGCTGAACCTTCCGTCCGATAATTGCTTTAGCTCTGGGGAAAATTCTGTCTTTGGACTGGCTAAAGTATCGGACCGTGTCATCCTTATCCACAAAAGTGACATCCACCGGCAAGGTGTCAAGTAAAGCCTCTAGCTCCCTTCCCGATAAGGCACCAGTTTCGAAAGACGCCATGCCTTCTACTTCAGGTTTAGGAGCTGGTGTTTCACTTTTCTCTGCTTTAACGCTTTCCAGCCCGGGAGTAAAGCAACAATAGCCAAGCTCATCGAATTGATTTCTTATATCTTGCCACTCGTTTTCACCTATGACCTGTAAGGCAGTTGGAAACAGTATGTTGTTCTCCTTGTAAAAGTGGCTCGATAGCATCTCAGCCAAAGCCAGTGCCACTTCATCCAGCTGTTTAGCGAAGTCGTGAAAAGCTATATTACCGCGCCTGCCCATGAGTCCATAAAGTCTCTTCTTTATCTCCCTTATTTTGTCGTGTTCCGTCCACATAATTGCCGGTGGCTGTGTTATGCCGTGTTTCTCAAGAGAAGGAAAAAGGACATTCTCTTCTCGAACATAGTGGCTCTCCGAGTCCCTGAAATTATGTGCCATATCATCTAAGCGCCCAATGTGCCCACTGGCAACAGCAAAATCACTTGCCCTTTTTATCTCCGCGGCAATGCCTTTAAACTCATCGGCAAATTTCAGGAGCATCTTGTGTTCTTCCATGAGAATATTGATTGGGTGTCCGGCAGGCGCTAGAGCTTTTTCTTTCCCCAATGACTCTTGGAGAACGGCAAGATGGACATCACAGAATTTGTGTATTTCCTCCCTTGGCATGCCCTCTTTTATAAGCTCTTCCTCCACTGCTGCTATTTCAGTCGGTGGTACATCGCCCAGTGTTCTCTTGAATTCCTCTTTCACCTGCTCAGGGTCGGCACCTTCATGCAGCTTCCTGAGCAAACCTTTCAAGATTTCTTTCCTGTCTTCCGCCACAACTTTAGCTCCTCTTCATGGTTTTTACTCTAATCCTGTCTCACTCCACCTTTTCAAACTGGTCTTTGCTGGCACCACAGACAGGACAGACCCAATCATCGGATAGTTTTTCAAAAGGCGTACCAGGTTTTATGCCACCATCAGCGTCACCCAGCTCAGGGTCATAGACATAACCACAAACCGTGCATTTGTACTTAGCCATTTTCGGTGCTGCCTCCTTTTTCTCCTCGATATAGCTCGGGGCTGTTTTAGGGGTAGTGCCTCGCTTAACCTCATGATAATAAGCATAAGTCATTGGCTCGCCTTCCCTTACCACATCCGCCGCCACAATTTCTCCCACAAAAATGGTATGAGTACCGACTTCCATTTTATTAATCACCTTAGCTTCAAGATAAGCCAGAGTATTATCGAGCACTATCGGTGCACCGGTTTCACCCAGCTTATAATTGATGCCTTTGAGTTTATCTACCTCCCTGCCTGACTTGAAGCCGAAGCCACCGATGAAACTTAAAGGCGTGTCCTGAGAGAGAATCGAAACAGTAAACACCTTGCTCGCAGAAACAAACTCGTTAGTCAGATTTTGCTTATTGAGAGCCACAGCGATAATAGGCGGCTCGGAGCAAACCTGAAAGACGGTGTTGGCAATCTGACCATTAAGTTTGTCCCCCTTCTTGGAACACACCACGTACAAGCCATAACCCAATTTGTAAAGCGCTTTCAAATTCACAATTCACCCCCGTCAACTTAAGTCACATGACTTCCTTCTCGCTGGCTTCGACAGCCCGCTGTATCTCAAGATTTAGCTCCGGCGGCAATCCCTCTATATCCACTCTCAGAAAACCCCTGACTATGGCAGCCGTGGCTTCGTCACGAGTTAAGCCACGCATCATCAGATATTCCACTTCCTCTTCGGCTATCTTGCCCACAGCCGCCTCGTGAGACAGGTCTACACCGGCAAGAGTCCCCTTAAGTTCCGGTATGGCATGAATCACACCCTCTCCCCGTAGCATAAGACCGCGGCACTCCAGATGCCCTTTGACCTCAGGCGCACTGCCTTCAATATAACCCCGGGCATAAATGTTTCCACCTGTAGTTATAGCCCGCGATATTATCTCCGTCCTAGCAGCCTTGGCACTTAGCAAAACACGAGAGCCCACATCCATATTCGAGCCGGGCAATGCTACCAGAATGCTATTAAATCTGACTACAGCATTCTCACCAACGCACCTTGCCACAGGATACATCTGCAGCGATTGGACCGGCTTCATAATCACATAGTTACTAAGGAACACACCGCCCTCTTCAACGATTATCCCGGTGCGTGGGCGCACTGCTATCTCCGGCGACCAGCTATGTATCATAGTAAAAGTAACCTTAGCCCCTCGTTTAATGTAGAACTCAGAAATCCCTATGTGCATTCCCGGTTCCTCCCTCGGGGTTGTAGTGCAACCGGTGATAATATGCAATTCAGAATTCTCCTCAGCAATAATGATATTGTGCACCTTCTGCGCCAGGTTGCGTTTGCCCAGATAAAGACAAGCCTGAACCGGGTGTATCGTCTTGGTTCCGGGCAAAGCCCTAATAAAGTAGCCGTTGTTCTGACTCAACTCCACGTTGGCAGTATATTTATCAGTGTCTACAGCTACCGCCTTCCACAAGTAGTCGACAAGCCAGTCATATTTCTCCAGGGCTTCATTGGTGCTCATAACCTCTATGCCTTCTTGTTTTGCCCTCCTATGTACTGTGGAATGGTCTATCTGAATGATTGTCCCTGAGCGCTGGCTATCATCGTCTAATGTAACACCAACCTGTACCATTTGTTTTTTGGTCTCAGTCGACAAATCCGACGGCTCATCCTGATAGGGCAATTCATCCCCAGAATGAGCATACTTGCTTAAATCTACATCCTCACCGAAAGCAGCCGGCTTAGACGCTGCTGCCTCGGCTCTTTTCTTTGAGGCTTCGCCAGCCTTCACGCTACGCATCTTTTGCATTCTTCATAACCTTTGCGCTTTATCGTCTCCAAAATCTCGTGAGGGTCTCCCTCGCAAACTATCCTGCCATTAAGTAAGACATAGCCGCTGCGGGCATTTACATAGTCCAAGATGTGTCCTGTATGGGTAATAATAAGCCCAGCGTGCCTCCGGTCGCGTATAGGATGCTCTTTCTGCAGGAGTTCATTTATAAGCTCACCGATAAGAGCAATATTCACCAGGTCAACTCCTGATTCAGGTTCATCCAGCAACGCCAGGACTGGGTCTTGAGCCAACAATTGCAGAAGCTCGGAGCGTTTTATCTCCCCCCCGGAAAATCCATAGTTTACCTCCCTGTCCATAAGCTCCGTCAGGTTGGCTTTCTCTGCCAGACCATCTATCGTCTCAGGGCTCACCCGCCCTTTAGCACAGGCGGCTACCATATCACGAGTCTTTACACCACGAACAACCGGCGGTCTCTGCAGGGACATACCAATACCCAAGCGGGCTCTTTCATCCATAGGCAATCCCACTATGTCAGTGCCCTTAAAAATAATACTGCCTTTGGTTACCTTATATTTGGGCGAACCCATTATTGACATAAGAAGAGTGGTCTTTCCGCTACCATTAGGACCGAAAAGCACATGCGTCTCACCAGTTTTAATACTCAAATTTATGTCATGCAATATCTCTTTGCCACCTACAGACACACTCAGGTGTTTAATCTCTAAGACATTATCCGACTCCATATCACTATCTCCTTAGCCACCATCCAGAGAATGATGCTCCGCCTTGCGGAACCATCCTGCCGGGTCAATGAGGTACTCCCGATAGTCGACCAAAGCCAGAAAGTGACCTCTCTCCTCAGCAGCCAATGACGTATAGAGCTTTTTCTCGGCATCGTAGACGGCTTCCGCACCACGTCTGCTGTAGAATTTCTCAGTTTTGTTCTCCATCTCCATAGCCTTAGCTATGGTATCAAGCTCAGTACTAGCCGCCTTCACAGTAGGTCCGGTTGTCCTCATCGCCTCGGAGAATAAGGTTTTCAATATGTCACCTTTCCGGGGCTGAACGTCAACCTCAGACCAGGCTTTCTGTTTTCTTATGGCTTTATATATATCTTCAAATCTCTGCCGGTGTTTATCTTCCTCGCCAGCCAGCCACTCAAAAAGCTCCCTGCCTACCTTGTTGCCAGTTTCCCCACTGGCTTTCTGATAATATGCCTTGCCATCTATTTCCATCTGAATGGCAAATTGAATAGCTTCTAATGTCTTGCCACGCTCGTTTTCCATATTACCCTCACTACGCCGATTTCTTTACAAAGACCTTGTATATCCCTTTATCTTCTTCTATGCCCAGAAATTCATTGCCCGTGGTTTTGCACCAGCTTGGCATATCCTCTTTTATTCCCTTATCATCAGCCAGAACCTCCAGCACCTGCCCAGGTTTTAACTCCTTCATCTTTTTTGCGGTTTGGGCAATAGGCATGGGACAATAAAGTCCGACGCAATCCAAAGTTTCATCTGCTTTCATAATTAGCTTCCAACAACAAGACTTGTCTTACTTTTTGCCTCCCCTCTTTAATGGCTCACCGCATTTAGGGCATTTAGCAGCTTTTTTATCCAGGACAGTTGTCTGGCAGCTAACACAATAGCTGAATATTGAGCCGCAAGCCTCACAGAAGGGGCAACTGGCAACAACCAGTTCCACTTCGCAATAAGGGCAGAGGCATCTTTCTTGCTTCTTACTCTGCTTCGTTTTCTTCATCCTCTTCTCCTTTCTCTTCTAGACCTTCTATAGTGATTCCCTTCTTTTGGGCATAATCACGAATTGCTTTTTTTAAAGCCTGTGCCCCCAGGTTAGAACAGTGATACTTGTTCTTAGGCAAGCCTTCCAATTCCTGAGCTACCAGGCTGGGAGTGATTTTCACAGCCTCCTCTAGCGTCTTGCCCTTTGCCATCTCACTGACCATGCTGGAAACGGCAACCGCAGCACCACAGCCGAAGGTCTGAAATTTGACGTCTTCGAGACGGTTGTCTTTCACCTTGATATAGAACGTCATCATATCCCCGCAGACGGGATTGCCCTCCTCGCCAATGCCATCGGCGTCTTTAATCTCGCCGACATTACGGGGATTCATAAAATGGTCCATCACCTTTTCACTGTACATCGGCATAACGCTTCACCCCCTCTTTTCTTTTACGAATTTGGCATACAACGGAGACATCTGCCTCAACCTATCCACGATAGGTGGCAATTTCTCCAGCACATAGTCTATATCAGCCTCATTATTGTCCACCCCCAGGCTAAAAACCAAAGAGCCCTGAGCAATTTCATGCGGAATGCCCATGGCAATAAGGACATGGGAAGCTTTCAAAGCCCTAGAGGTACAGGCTGAGCCGCTGGAGACAGCAATGCCCTGAGTGTTGAGCAGCAGCAGCATGGCTTCGCCTTCAATAAACTCAACACAAAAGCTGGCGTGATGGGGAAGACGTTGAGTTGGGTGCCCGGTAAGAATGGTATGGTCAACTGCAGCTAGTAGACCTTTGATTAGTCTGTCTCTTAGCTGAGAGAATTTGCTCATGCTTGATGGCATATCTTCCGCAGCTACCTCAGCAGCTTTGCCCATGCCGACAATAGCGGCTACATTTTCCGTGCCTGGTCTACGTCCACCTTCCTGCACACCTCCATCCATCAGCGGCAAAAGTCGAACCCCCTTACGCACCCACAAGGCAGCCGAGCCTTTAGGTCCATAAAATTGGTTCCCCGCCAGGCTTAGGGCATCCACGCCCAGCTTGTTTACATCCAGCGGTATATTGCCTGTGCTGGCGACAGCATCAGTGTGGAACAGCACATCAGCCCCCCTAGTTATCTTACCTATTTCAGCAATAGGCTGAATTGTACCCACCTCTCCATTGGCATGCATTACGGAGACCAATACAGTGTCCTTCCTGATATTCTTGGCTATCTCATAGGGGTCAACAAGCCCATACTTGTCCACCGGCACCACGGTAAGTTCAAAACCAGCCTTCTCTAAGGTTCTGGCTGCGTGAAGCACAGAAAAATGCTCAATCGCAGAAACAATTATATGCTTCCCCTTCGCCGCCTGACCTTGAGCCAGCCCTTTTATTGCTAGATTATTGGCTTCGCTGCCGCTGGAGGTGAAGACTATCTCTTCAGCGCTGCCACCTATAAGGACGGCAACCTGCTCTCGAGCTTTCTCTATTGCTTCTCTAGCCTCATCGCCCCAGGCATGCAGTGATTGAGGATTCCCGTAGCTTTCCCGAAAATAAGGCAACATCGCCTCCAGCACCTCAGGCAACACCGGCGTGGTAGCGATATAATCTAGATAAACTTTTCTTTCAGGCTTTGCATTTCCCATACCCACATCTCCCTTCACTTGCCAGATTTTGCCTTTCTCGCCTGGTATCTAGCTAAGCCCTCATTAAACAACTTTTCCTCTTCCTCGGTAATAACTATAAGCGGCGGCACTTCAACAGATTTCCCCTCAAGGTTCACAGCCACCATGACGTAATAGGCGGTCAGGGCTGGGAGGCGCTTGCCGGTGAGAAGATTCTCTGCTTCAACCTCTATCCTGATTTCCATCGATGAGCGACTGGTAAAAGTGATTTTCCCATGCACCAGTACCAGGTCGCCGACGCGCACCGGGTTATGGAAATTAATGTCCTCGACCATTGCGGTGACCGGGTTAGCCCGACTGTGACGGGCGGCTACTACACCAGCAGCGTTATCCATGAGCTTCATCAACTCACCACCATGAACAAAACCGGCAGGATTAGTCTGGTGTGGCAACATCAGTTGCGCCATTTCAATCGCCGAATGCCCCACTGTCCTGCCCTTAAATTCATTGCCCTTATCCAATGCCTCTATCAATTCACGAAAATTCTTTTCGTGGCTCGCCTCAACCTTGCCCATCCGGCGGAAAAAATCAGCGATTTCATCAAAGCCCTCCTCCTCTGCCACCTTAGCTGCTTCAGGATATAACTTGGTCGCCTCCTCATGCTCAAGCCCATTAGCCAATTTCAGATTTGTCGATGTACCACCCAGGCGACCGAGGAATCTAAACTCATGCTCGGCATGTTCTGCTTCATTCTTAGCTGTAGTCAAAAACATATCGGCTACCTGCTCCAATCCGGCTTCGTTGGCAGCCTCAGCAAAATACGTATAATTAGCCCTAGCATGTAGCTCTCTAACAAAAGCTTTGCGTAGGTTTTCCTCTGTTTTACTTCCTTTCAGCTGCATGATATTCCTCCGCTCTGCAAATATACGAAGCTTATGTATTAAATCTTGCCACCCTTGATTACCTTAATTTAGACCAGAGCAAAGTCCCTGTCTGCGACTTTTGTCTCACATCAACATTGCAGCAGGACTTTATATAATCAGCCCAGCCTCTGTAGATAACGATGGGCTTGAAGTGCTGCCTTCGCCCCCTCACCGGCAGCAACAACTATCTGTTTTTCCGGGACACTGGTGACATCGCCAGCAGCGAAAAGCCCGGGTACACTGGTCTCATTGTTACAGTTAACTTCAATTTCCCCAATACGATTAAGAGCAACTACCCCCTTCACCAGGTCAGAGTTCGGCATAAGCCCGATTTCAATAAGAACACCCCCAACCTCAAGCCCCTTTTCCTGTTTAGTTTTAAGATTCCGTATCTTTATCCCGTCGACAAGTTTTTCCCCGGTTATCTCAACTACCTCGTGCTCCAGATACATCGTCAGGTTGCTTGCCTCCTTTATTCTATCAATTAATATCTGGTCGCCGGTAAGCTTAGTCAGCGATACCAGATAGACATGCTCGGCGATTTTAACCATGTCGTCAGCGGCTTCCAAGGCTGAATTGCCACCCCCTATGACAGCCACCTTCATATCAGCAAACAAAGGACCATCGCACGTAGCGCAGTAAGTAACTCCCCTGCCCCTGAGTTTTTCTTCTCCCGGAACATCCAATGGTCGCGGACGCTTGCCAGTGACAATTATTGCTGCCTTAGCCCGATAGCTTTCACCACTATCAGATTTAGCCTCAAAGCCTCCGCTTATTCGAGACACATCTTTGATATCTTCCCCGATTTTCATATCTATAGGAAACTGCTTTACCTGTTCTTCAAACTTCCTTATCAGCTCCGGTCCTTCTATTATCTGGTAACCCATGTAGTTTTCTATCCCCATTGTCCAGTTGACCTGCCCACCCACGTCCTTGCTCAGCAACAGAGCATTCAGCCTTTTTCGTGCTGCGTAGACGGCTGCCGTCATACCGGCAGGACCACCGCCAATAATCATCAAGTCATACATTGCCCATAACCTTTATCTAAAGACCCAGCTTCTGCTTCAGCCATTTCTCATCGTAGCCGACGGAAATTTCACCATCTATGTCGATTACCGGTACAGCAAATTGCCCCGTCTTGTTAAGCATCTCCTCGCGGGCAATTTTATCCCTGGCAACATCAAGGTTCTTATAAACGACCTTGTTTTCGTCCAGCAACTGCTTGACTTTAATGCACCAGGGTCAGGTAACTGTAGAATAGACTTTTACCTCTTTTGCCATTTAATCCTCCTTCTGGCTTTATATCGAGGTACTTGGCTCATTAAAAGCGGAGTGCCCTGCCTCCTATCACCCACATAAATAAATAGAAAGCTGCCAGTCACTATCGACAGCTGGTTATATCACAAATATAGGCTGACGTAACTCGATTGTCAAGATGGGGGAAATTCATACCAACAATCCTCAACGCACATCTTTCCTCAACTTCTCTATGCCGCAGCGAGTATCACGTGTTGCCCTGACTTTGGCTCTTATCTCAGCCAATAGTTCCCAAGCACCCTTCTCATCACGGTCAATAATGACCTGCTCCAGCCTAGTTACCTGTTGCTCATCCAATGTTATCACCGCTTTCGCCATAAACCACCTCCCTGACAATCAGCTATTGGCATTCCCGGCATATTCCACGAAACTCAAGCTTGTGATATATAACCCTAAAGCCTGTTTTTCGGGCTATTCTACCATCAATTTTCTTATCCACCGGCTCATCGATATCAAACACCCGACCGCACTTCTCGCATCTAAAATGATAATGATTTTCACATCTGGCATCGAACCGGCTTGAGCTACCAGCTAAGACCAGCTCCAACACCTCACCCATCTGGCATAATATCCTGAGATTACGATATATAGTCCCCAAGCTGATGTTGGGTATCTCCTTCCTGACCTCGTTGTATACCCAGTCAGCCGTGGGATGAGAGGTCGTTCCCTTCAACACCTCCAGAATAGCTTCCTTCTGTTTCGTTTTCCTCATTTTTTATCAATAATAGTTATTGTTATCTACATTATATAGCAATCTTACTTTTTGTCAAGAGACTATATAAAGCTAGACATAGGCATATATCAATTAACTAATCTCGCAGCGCCTCACCTGCATTGACAAATCCCATCCACTCTTTTACCTTGTTGCAATTATCTTTATCTGTTAATAATTCCAGCAAAGCAAAGGCAACATCAATTGCCGTTGCCGGACAAGACGATGTTATAATATTTTTATCTATTACCACATGCTCATCTAACACGTTGGCACCAAATTTTGACAACTCTTTCCTTCTTCTACCTTCTAACAAATGATATGTTGTTGCATTTTTCCCTTTCAATATGCCGCTCTTTCCTAATGCTAACGCAGCTACGCATATCGATGCGATTATTTTACTTTTCTCATGAAATCTCCTTATTATTTCTGCAAAATCTTCGCTATAAGCATCTTCATAAAATCCGGCTTTTTCAAATCCTCCGGGAATTGCTAATGCATCGTATTCATCCGCATTTATTTCATTCAATAATTTTTCAGGAATAACTGTAAAATTCCAAGTGCATTTTAATTTCGAATGTCTTCCGACAGTAACTACCTCTAGTGGAACATTGCCAAAAGCTCTACTCCATCCTAATACATCTGTAAATGCACTGGCTTCATATTCTTCAAATCCGTTTGCTAACAACAATAAGACCTTTTTCATTATCTTCTCCTCAGTTTAACAATCAGCCTAAGCCCTTCAATACCCACAACCACCACCTCATCACCGATTTCCAGCTCTGCCTCATCACATATCGCCTTCCACAACACACCTTTGACTTTTACATAGCCCTCAGGAGCCAAGCGCCTGGTCACTCTGCCCTCCTCGCCGATTATGTTCTCAGCGGCGACCTTAGGTTTTATCAGAAAAGTCGGTCTACCCACCCGATACATGACAAAGGAATGTACAGCTAAAGCTGCCATCAAAATAGCCAGCCCCCACAGCGGAATATTTATATCGAAAAGCGGCAGCAACCACAGGACGGCAGCCACCAGAATAGCTTCCTCAATCATCCAGCCTAAAATGGCTTGCGCCGTATACCACAGTGGTGGTCTATCTTTCATCACCGCTCTATCCGCTAAACTTCCTCATAACGTCCTTCACCACAGAGATAGGCGCACTTGGGACAGTACCTTGAGTCAGCGGGGACGATAGCTCCGCAATTAGGACAGCTGGTGTTCAATCTTACACCGCAACTGCCGCAGAATCGATAATTGGTAGGGTTCTGTGTGCTGCACTTCGAGCATGTCTTCTCCGACTGTTGCCCTCCAGCAGCCAGCTGCACTCCGCATGTCACACAGAACCGATAACCCATAACATTCTCCTCCCCACACTTAGGGCAGAGGAACGTTTCAACCATCTTAATAACACTCCATGCTTGTACACACCCACATATTTTCAAAAAAACAACCTCAATTTTAACTGTTTGCAGACCATAGCTCAAGGCAGGCTGATAGTGACTCTATTCATTTTGCCTTGTCCAGTTGATATAATGACACTGGCTATCCAAAATCTAAGATAAGCAAGGGGGGTGAGATGAACAGAATTCTAGCACCTAAGAGCCTCGAAGACATTCTGAAAGAGACCTTTTCCATCTACAAAAGTAATTTCCTGAGACTTATAGCCATAGTGGCTATTGTGCAAGTGCCCATTGTCATACTAACCATCGTTGCCAACCTGCTGATGCCAGTATACGGTGCGTTAGAAACTGAAGCCCCACCACCACTCACTTATCTTTTATGGATACCAACCTATTTAGCGCTTTTCGCAGCGTCCATCTGGATGGGAGGCGCCGTTATTCATGCCGTGTCAGAACAGTACTTCAACCAGCCTGTTAACATCAGCCGAGCCTACAGCTTCGCCTGGCAAAGAATGGGGGGCATGTTTTGGGCAGTGGTTCTTGCCTATCTAGGAATTTTTGGTATCTTCCTGGCTGCAATCTTAATCTCAGTCATCCTATCCGTTGCCGTCGGCGGAACCTACAGTTGGCTAATAGCGTTTGCAATCGCAGGTACGCTGATTTTCATAGCCACCCCGGCAGCAATCTATCTGGGCATAAACTGGGCTTTTATTTTGCCGACAGCCCTGCTTGAGGATTGCGGTCCCACAGCCGCACTGTCACATAGCACAGCGCTGGTCAAACAAAACTGGTGGCGGGTTCTGGGAATCATGCTATTACTGCTCACCATAGTGTCGATAATAGCTATGATATTCTACATACCAGCAATGATAGGCACTACAACCTGGGCTATAAGCGGGGCTATGACCGGGGCTGAAACAGAGCTGCCAACCGGAATAATGGTCTGGGCTATTATCGGCGGTGCAATAGGAGGTATCATATCCGCGCCCATCGGTATAATCGGCATAACTTTGCTCTATTTCGACCTGCGGGTGAGAAAGCAGGGATACAGCCTCGATGCCCTGGCAGATGAGCTCGGATTGAGAAGCGCCCCCACCGATGCTATAGCTTAATCCTCCAGAATAGCCACCACACGAGCCCAGCCGGCGCTGCCACCGGTGAGCTTCACCGGAAAGCAGGCGACTTTGAAGCCGAACGGCTTGGGTAGCTTATCTAAATTTGCCAGCTTCTCTATGTGGCAATATTCCCTGTCTCTGCCCACAAAATGGGCACCCCACAGCACGCTCTTGTCCGCCGTCTTGGCAAACTCTTCCTTTATCGCCCAGAACGGTCTATCCCACCCCCAGGCATCGATACCCATAACCCTCACGCCCTGCTCGATTAACCACAGCGTCGACTCTCTGGTCATGCCACAGCCAGCATCGAAATACTCCGGTTTTCCCCACAATTTGTCAGCGCCGGTCTGTATCATCACGATGTCCCAGGGCTTAATCTTGTAGCCAATCTTCTTCAAGGCTGCCTTAACATCATCCACCGTGACACCTGAGCCGCGCGGCTTATGCCTCATGTCCAGCACCACGCCATCGTGATAAAACCATTCCAGCGGCATCCGGTCGATGGTCTTAGCCCTTTTCCCCTCACAGGTGGGGAAATAATGCCATGGAGAATCAACATGTGTGCCGGCATGTGCCCCCATCGTTACACTATCATTAGCCCATCCCAGTCCATCAGGCAAGTCTTGCTCACTGCAACCGAAGAACATCTTCATCACGCCGACAGCCTGCTGATGTGGCTCGTGGGTTACTTTCACCGGCAATGGCTCGCTGGGACTATCCTCCGTTGGAACGCTCAAGTCTATTATCCTCACCATATCTCACCTCCGACAATGCTTAGCCAAAATTATGGCACAGGGAAAGTCAGCTGACAACCCGAAAGTTCGATATTAGCACTCTGGCAGGCTATCCGCTGCTGGCACAATAAGCCCATCAGTCGCTAGGGCGAAACCAGGGGAGCAGATGGATAAACGGAATCAACATATACACCGTTAGTCCCCACCGGGGAATGAAAAAAGATAGCACCATCGATATAGCAGCAACAGCCGGGGTAACGCAGTTCCTTCTTATGCCCCTGATAATGGTCTCCCTATCCAGGTCATGGTCGACAAGCCGATGATGCCAGCAAGCATACCACCAATTTAACAAGAAAAGAAGCCCCAGTATCATTAGATTGGCACTGAACACAAGTTCCGCCAGCGTTTCGCCGCTATAATCGCCAGCAATATCCGTGGAAAAAGGCATTAGAGCCACGAACATGAGAATACCGATATTAATCCAGACATGCCGCCTATCGGTGCGGCGTATAACGTGGAATTGCTGATGATGAACAATCCAGAAGATTGCCAAAAGTAAAAAACTGAGTGCATAGTTAAAGAATTTGGGCCACTGGTCCGCCAGCAACTGGCTCAGGCTGAGCTTAGTCTGCGCCATATCAGGCAGAGTCAAGGTGAGGACAAGAAGCGTCATGGCAATGGCAAAAATGCTGTCAGCCAACGCCTCGATGCGCCTCGTAGTCAGCACGAAACGGGGTTTGCCTGCACTTTTTTCAGGCAACACTGACTCCTTCTATTATCAATCTCAGTGTCCGTCTAGTAGCCAACCTTGTCCTTGCCTTTTAGATTGATAATTTTCCTGGCTTCATCTGGTGTAGCTATATCTCGCTCAAACTCCCTGGCGATTCTGACCACTCTCTCCACAAGCTCGGCATTGCTCTTAGCCAGCTTTCCCTTTTTCACATAAATGTTGTCTTCCAGTCCCACCCTGACATGTCCACCCATCATTATAGCCAGAGTGGCAACCTTGAACTCATCCGGATAGCCCACTCCTATGACCGACCATTTGTAGTGCTGCGAACCGAACAGCCTGTCTGCGGTGCTCTTCATATACATTATATCCTCAAGGGAAGAGCCAATACCCCCCAGCACGCCGGTGACAAACTGCATCCAGATGGGCAATGGCAGGAGCTTCTCCCTCACCAGATAAGCAATGTTGTAAATATGCCCCACATCGTAAGCCTCGCATTCCGGTCTGGTGCCATTCTGTTTCATAGTCTGGCAGAAGTATTCTATATCAGCAAAGGTGTTCCGGAAGATGTTATCTTTGGTCCCCAGTATAAATCCCTTCTCCCAGGGGTATTTGTAGTCCTTGTCTTCATACCTCTCAGCTATAGGATGAATGGCGAAATTCATCGAGCCCATATTGAATGAGGCAAGCTCAGGTTTAAATGTAGGCACAACCGCTATCCTCTGTTCCGGGGTGGCACCCAGTGCACCGCCGGTGGTTATGCACACAATCACATCGCTCCTCTGTTTAATCCTGGTGACGATTTCTTTGTAAACCTCAAGGTTAGAGGTGGGAGTTCCGTCCTCAGGATTTCGGGCGTGAATATGTACCGAGGCGGCGCCTGCCTCAGCCGCCCTCACTGCCTCGTCTGCAAGCTGCTGTGGCGTGATGGGTAAATATGGCGTCTGCGTGGGCATGGTTACGGCACCGGTCAAGGCAGCAGTTATTATCAGCTTCTCCATTTCCCAATAATTCTCCGCGGCGGAATTCAGTTACGCCTGAATTACAAAGAATTATAGCATTATACAGGTCACGCACCAACCAATGTAGTCACGAGGCTAAAGCCTCGTGACTACATGTTTTCAGTACAGCTTTCTTCACCAAAGAAAAGCCTAAACAGATGACCCGCAGAAAGAAGCTAATAGTCACAAGCCAGATATGTTCAAACCTTGTTTACCATGTTGACCATCTGGCTTTGACTATCAGAGAAATACGTCGCACGAGTACCGTCAAAGATGCGTATTGCCTCCAACTGAAAACCGATAAGGGGCAATGCGCCTTTGATTTTTGGCTCCCAGAAAATCTCTACAGTATACAAGGCGACTTTTTGATTAAGTCCACCTAAGTCAGGGATTAAATGCAACAGGCAGGCCCAACTCTCATGCGGCTTCATTACATTCTTTGGAACCACTTCCCAGTTTTCGTTTTCTGTTAAGGCGAGAAACTTGCCCTCGTACTTCACCTCCACAACACCTGGCGGTGCCGGTGTAACCGATGACCGTATAATGGACATCTTTGTGACAACGATATCGCCCCTGCAGTTAGGATTCGTCACGCGGATCCTCGGAACATTAAACACCATCTCTGGTGTTTCACCTTGTGCATCATACGGTGGGTGCACACCCAGGGCTACAAGCCCGACAAGCTTGTAACCTTCCAAGGGAATATGCTTCTTTGCCATAGAAATCCTCCTTTTCGAGCCTCTCTTGATATGTCTGCTTAGATGTTTGATTACGACTATAATACACTTTAGTAAAGTGAGACGCAATAGCCTCCATTATTTGGGCAACCATGGCTGGTCATTTTGAGGGAGCGAAGCGACCGAAGAGTCTCGGTGGCAGGGAATAAAATGAGATTCTTCACCACGCTCAGAATAACCAGCGCAGATGTGAGGCGGTCTGACCTAAAGTTCGGCACCTACAGACGGGTACCTTTCGGTGGCATTTTGACCGTGCTATACTATGGATGAGGCTTTTATGGCTGGCACGGCTGAGGCAAAACAGAGGATAAGCAAGCTAAGGGAACTGATTAACCACCACAACTATCGCTACTATGTGCTGGACAGCCCCGAAATCAGCGATGCTGAATACGATGAGCTTATGCGTGAGCTTACCCGGCTCGAACAGGCACATCCTGACCTCGTCACGCCTGATTCCCCCACCCAGCGTGTAGGTGCTGCGCCGGTTGAAGCCTTCGGCGTCGTCGAGCATCCCCAGCCCTTGCTCAGCCTAGCTAATGCCTTCTCCGACGAAGAGCTTGACGCCTGGTACCGGCGGGCTTCTAACCTCCTGGGCAGTCGCAAGACCGACTTCGTCTGTGAGCTTAAAATAGACGGACTGGCGGTAGCCCTGACCTATGTTAATGGCTTGCTTGAGGTCGGCGCTACACGGGGCGATGGCTATCGCGGTGAGAACATCACTCAAAACTTGAGGACTGTGAAAAGCATCCCACTATCCGTGCCCAAAGAGGCGCCGCCACGTTTCGAGGTCAGGGGCGAGGTCTATCTGCCCAAAACTGGCTTCAAGAAGCTGAACGAGGAGCGGGCTAAGGAGGAATTGCCGCTCTTCGCTAACCCCAGAAACGCCGCTGCCGGCTCGGTAAGGCAGCTCGACTCAAAGATTACCGCCCAGCGACCGCTGGATATTTTTGTCTACGGCTTGGGCTGGGCTGAGGGCAAGGCGGTTCCGGACACACACTGGGAAATAATGCAATACCTGAAATCACTGGGCTTCAAAATAAACCCCAACATCGCCCTTTGCCACACCATCGATGAGGTGAAAAATTATTACAAGAAGTGGGTTAAGGATGAAGAAACATTACCTTACGAGGCAGATGGCGTGGTGGTTAAAATCAACTCCATTCCTTTCCAGCTTGAGCTTGGTTTCGTGGGGCGAGAGCCCAGATGGGCAATCGCCTACAAATTCCCCGCAGTCCAGGGCACCACCCGACTTCTAGAAATCGGCATCAACGTGGGGCGTACCGGCAGCCTTAATCCCTACGCCATACTGGAGCCGGTCCAGGTGGGCGGTGTCACCATCAAACATGCCGCGCTCCACAATGAAGAGGACATACACCGCAAGGACATACGCATCGGCGATTGGGTGGTCATACAGCGAGCCGGCGAGGTGATACCTGAAATAGTCGAGCCAATCGTCAGCCGCCGCAGCGGCAAGGAGAAAATCTTCCATATGCCCCGGAAATGCCCGGTGTGCGGCGCTGAGGTGATAAAACCGGAAGGCGAGGCGATGCACCGCTGCACCAATGCCGCCTGCCCGGCTCAGGCGCTGGAAAGAATCAAGCACTTCGTCAGCCGCGGCGCCATGGACATTGAAGGCGTCGGTGAGAAGATGTCCCAGTCGCTGTTTCAAGCCGAACTGATTAAAGACGTCGGCGACCTTTATAATCTCAAAGAGAAAAGAGAGCAGTTACTCAGCATGGAAAAGTTGGCTGATAAAAGCGTCGCCAACATGCTCAATTCCATTGAAAAGAGCAAAGACCGACCTCTGTCCCGGGTGATTTTCGCCCTGGGCATACCCAATATCGGAGATGAGACAGCCGAGCTGCTGGCAGAGCATTATTCCAGCCTTGACGAATTAAGCCAGGCGACCCCGGAAAAACTTCAGCAAATACCTTCCATCGGTCCCAAGATTGCCGATAGTATAGTTGCCTTTTTCCGCCAGAAACAAAATAAAGCAATCATCGAGAAGCTGAGAAAAGCCGGTGTGAAGTTAGAGGCGGAAAAGGCTGGACGGAAGGACCTGCCGCTGACAGGAGTTGAGTTCGTCATCACCGGCACACTTAAATCATCAGCCCGCCCGGAAGCCGAAGCCAAAATCAGGGCACTGGGCGGTAAAGCCGGCTCAGATGTCACCAGAAAAACCAATTATCTGGTGGTCGGCGAGGACCCCGGCTCCAAGCTGGCACGGGCTCAGGCGCTGGGTACCAAAACGCTCACCGAGGTAGAATTTCTGCAAATGCTGAAGCAGGCTGAAGACAAAGTAAAGTAGCTGCCCGGTTCATAACCGAAAGACACCAATGTAGCAGCGAAGCTTTAGCCTCGCTGAGCTCGACCCTAAAGGGTCGAGACTACATGTAGATTGACAATAGGCTGGGACTTTCGAAATAGTCGGAAAAACAGATTGAAATGACAGGGGATTGAAAGGGGCACAACGGGTACAGTAAATAATCTATACCATCCCGACGACTCAACGGGGATTGAAAGGGGCATAGCCCCTTTCACAAATAAACATCACCCTCTCCCCTTGGCAAGGGGAGAGGGCAGGGTGAGAGGTGCACAAAATTGAAACTAATAGTAGGTCTAGGCAATCCGGGCAAGACTTATGCCCGCAACCGCCACAATATCGGCTTCCGCTGCCTGAATCATCTGGCAAAGCTACATTCCATCCCGGTAAAAAAACGCCAATGCCAATCTCAGGTCGGCAGCGGCAAAATAGCCGGCATTGAAGTGCTTCTGGCTAAGCCCAAGACCTTCGTCAACCTCAGCGGCGAGGCGGTGGGACGCCTGATGCATAAATACAACGTAGCAATAGACGACCTGATTGTTATCTATGATGACCTCGATTTACCTCTGGGCAAGCTGCGCCTCCGCGCCGGTGGCAGCGCTGGAGGACACAAAGGTATAAACTCGATAATCTCGGCTCTGGGTAGCGAAGATTTTCCCCGCATCAAGGTAGGCATTGGTCGCCCGATCACAGAAAACGGCACTGCAATCACTGATGAGGATGTTATAGTCAACTACGTGCTCAGCGATTTCACTCCACAGGAAGGGGCAGTCATCAAATCAGCCATCGTCACAGTCGCCGAAGCCATTCAATGTATCTTGAATGAGGGCATAGTTGCCGCCATGAACAAGTTCAATTAAGAGCACCCCACTGTCACCCTGAACGACAGTGAAGGGTCTCTGCGTCCTTCGGTCGCCTCGCTCCCTCAGGATGATAAAAAGTCGAAGGATTCCCTCAGAATGACAGCACACGAATGATTGACTGTGTTATAATTAAGTCAATCGGGAGGGAACTTGGAATATACGGTTATCATAAGAAAAGCACCTGACGGATTCCATATAGCCAGTTGTCCACTGATTCCGGAAGCGCATGCCCAGGGTAAGACCTACGAGGAATGTCTAGCTAACATTAAGGAAGTTCTTGAACTTTGCCTCGAATGCCGCAAGGAGCGCGGCGAAGAAATCCCCGAAGAAACGACTACGCAGAAGGTTAAAATTGCCCTATGACAAAGCTTCCACCTCTGAAAGCTAGAGAGGTGCTCAAAGGGCTTCAAGCAATAGGATTCGAGAAAATTCGACAAAAGGGCAGTCACGCTATAGTTCACCACGAGGATTGCCGGCGGGCTTCCATACCCATTCATCCTGCCAAAACTATCAGCCCCTACTTGCTCTCTGATGTTCTCAGGCAGCTTAAGATTGGTGAAGATGAGTTCTTAAAAGCCCTGGGTAAACCGTGAACACAAAAAGATTATCCTGTCTGGTTCTCCTGACTTTGGTGCTGGTCTTTGCCTTGCAGAGCCTTAGCTGCACACCCGGCACCAATGACAATTCCACGAAAGAGACAACTGATGCAAATAAATCCACAGATAATGTCTCGATTTTTCCTAAGCCCGCAAAGCATGATTACTCGGCATCAATCACTAGCAGCGGGCTGGAACGCACCTACAGCGTCCACACCTGCAGCTCCTATGACCCGAGCACACCGACCCCATTAGTCATCGTACTGCATGGCGGCGGAGGCACCGGTAAGGGCATGGTCAAACTCACCGGCTTCAATACCCTTGCCGACAAAGAGAATTTCATTGTTGTGTACCCTGATGGCTTCGAAAAACACTGGAACGATGGCAGGGGCATACAATGGCAGTCACACGTTGAAAACACTGATGACGTCGGCTTCATATCTACCCTGATAGACCGCCTTTCGGCTGAACTAAACATAGATGCTAAAAGGATTTACGTAACCGGCATATCCAACGGGGGCATGATGTCGCACCGCCTCGGCTGCGAGTTATCCCAGAAGATAGCGGCTATTTCCCCTGTTGCCAGCAACATACCGGTAAGCATGGCTTCGGTATGGTCGCCATCGCGTCCGGTACCGGTTTTGATAATCAACGGAACCGACGACCCACTGGAGCGCTGGGAAGGCGGCGAAATCAGTCTGGGTAGAAACACGTATGGGGTAGTCCTGTCAGTAGCCGATACCGTCAAATTCTGGATTGAGAAGAACCAGTGCTCCTCATCGCCGGTTACCACCCAATTGCCGGACAAAGACCCTTACGATGGCACCACAGTATGGAAGGAAGTCTACGGCGGCTGCCAGGATGGCGCTGAAGTCGCTCTTTACGCCATAGAAGGCGGCGGGCATACCTGGCCCGGTGGGTTACAATACCTATCTGAATCAATTATCGGCAAAACGTCCCGGGAATTCGATGCCAGTGAGGTAATCTGGCAATTCTTCCAGGAACATCCCATGCAGTAGCATCTCGCTACATTAAAAAGTCATCTCCTATCCCGTAGCCTCATCACCGCCAATATCAACACAAACAGGATAATTATTATAATCCCGAGCACCATCCAGTGCCCCACCACACTGACCCCAAAAGCGTGACCATAATCGTCGTGCATCCGTTTTATAATCGCTTCAGCCTGACCAATAGCTTTGCTACGACTTTCTTTCCAGCCTCGATACTCGTCTTGCCATACCTTAAGGTCATCCTCATATTGCTCCATCTTCTCCTGATAAGCATCCATATCCTCCCGATACTGTTCCAATGTTTCCTCGTAGACATCCATGTCCTTCTGGTATTGCTTCGTACTTTTATCCCACTCTTCAAATTCTGGACCAAATGGATTTTCTGGTAACTCCTCAGGAGGAGACGGGGGCTCTCCAGGCTTGGCTGGTGGGTCGCCGGGTTTAGGCGGCTGCGCTGGCTCCTGAGTGTCTACTGATGGGTCGTAAAAATCAAGTATGCCCGGGAAACTACATTTTGAAAACAGATTAGGTCCCATGCAGGAGCATCGTTCAATTTTGTCTTCTTCCGTCAGTGCCTCTCGTTCGTCTTGTGAAAGTTGCCAACATGGGTCGGCAGCCACGCAGTCCCCCATGCCACTTATGCTCACCAGAGACTCAAACGCCCAGTTAGTGGTAACTGTTTGACTGATAGCACGCCCTGCTTTGCCTAGCTGTCCAGCAGGCATTATGCCGCCGAATATTATCTGCGGCACCAGAAAGAGAAGGAGTAGTAATGGTGTGACATTCTGGTTAGGCGAAATAGCCGATATGAGCAAGCCTATCAATGCGCCCGACATAATTGCCAGCGCCAATGTTATATATACCGACAACATCAACTCAGGAGGGGGCCAATCTCCAGATAATTTCATAAACAAGACAAATACACCTGCTGAATACAATGCCACCAGCAGAGCCATCCAGACCTTGGAAACAACGTACGGCAGAATCTTAAGCGTAACCATGCGCTCACGGCGATAGATGTCTGTCTCCTTGACAATCTCACGCATTGAGGCAAGTGCGCCCACAAAAAAACATATAACAGCCGCCAAAAAGAGGTTTGTCACCGCCTTAATTGCGTCACCACCACTAGCCGCAAACACACCTGGTTGCCAAAAAACGAAGTCAATGGCACCGATAAGCGGAGCCATGAGCAGCATCAATATCAGACTGGCTCTGTCACGTACAAGGACGTTGAGATTGCGACGTGAGAGAATGCCAAACTGACGCCAAGCTGAAATACGTTTTAATGCCGCCCCCGGCTGCTGGTATTTGACCCCTCGTGAAGGTGTCGCAGACGGTTTTATAAGGTATTCCCGTGAACGTGACACGACTAATTTCTGATACTGTTCCGATTGCTGGTAACGTTGTGCCCACTCTTCAGGACTCCGCTCTTGCTGAAGCTTATCGTAAATCTCATCGAAATCCTTAACACCGAAATAGGTTAAGGCGTCCTGCGGAGGACCATAATAAGCAAGGTATCCACCCTTAGCCAGAAAGACAACTTGGTCACATTGCATTACGTTCTTGGTGGTATGAGTAACAATCAAGATTGTGTGTCCTTCTTCCGAGAGCTTGCGCAACAGGCGCATTATCTGGCGTTCGGTAACCGGGTCAAGACCCGAAGTGGCTTCATCCAAAAAGAAAAGACCCGGCTGCGTCAGCAGTTCAACACCAATCGAGACACGCTTCTGTTCGCCCCCACTGAGACTACGGATAACCCTGTCCTTGCACTCTGTCAACTCCAGCGTTTCCAGCACCTTCATCACACGTTTGTGTCGCTCGGCAGGTGTTGTATCTGCAGGCAGACGGAGCCGTGCCGAATAATCCAGAGCTTCATAGGCTGTTAGCTCCAGATGAATAATGTTCTTTTGAGGCACATAGCCAAACTGTGTACGGTAGGCATCAAAGTCAGAATATAAATCGTTGCCGTTCACCAGCACCTTCCCGCTGGTCGCGGGACGAAAACCGTTAACAGCGTCGAGGAGTGTGGTTTTCCCAGCGCCAGTCACACCAACAATAGCCACAAGCTCCCGAGGCTTAACAGACAGCGAGATATCTTTCAAAAGATTCTTGTCTTTGCTAACTACTTTATTTAGATGAAACGCATCCAAACGCAAATCGTGAGACTCGTCTATTGCCGTAAGGCTCTGGGCTTCAAAGGCTAGCTTAACCGGACCGATATGAATTCTATCGCCACGATGCAGCAGGCGCGGTTCGACCACACGCTCACCATTAACAAAGGTGCCATTTGTAGAACCCAGGTCCTCAATGGCATATTCACCAGCAGTACCAGTTTGCCTAATACGAGCATGCTGACGCGATACTACAGGATGGGGTAGGACGATATCATTACCCGGGTCTCTGCCAATTGTCAGACTGGTCTGCCCCTGCAAGGCGAGTCTCTGCGTCTTCGGCACCTCTTGCCCAGATATTACACGAGGTAAGCGTAACTTCAAGGTAAAAATGCCGATTTGGATTACATCGCCATCCTTGAGATTACGCGGCACATTCGGTTCGATTTTGACCCCGCCAACTTGCGTGCCGTTGGTGCTACCCAGGTCAGTAATATGCAGGATATCCTTGACCCATTCAAGACGTGCATGATGACGTGAAACAGCATGATGGTTCAATATGACATTGTTATCGTCAGCACGTCCAACTGTAGTTATCTGGGCTAAACGGTGTTCACGAACCTCATCTCCAGAGCTGATTTCCAAAATGCCCAGCACACTCATCTGCATCGCCCCGCGTTAATCATAAACAACAAATTGCCCCTTCAGACCAGCATATATCCAAAGCCTTTTTTGCTGATTAATCGCTTCGGTTGTGAGGCGTCTGGCTCGATTTTCTCCCTGAGTCGATGAATCAGTTGGTCAATAGTAGCATCAGACACAGCGCCGGGGTCCTCTGCCTCGGGCCAAACTTTGGCAATTATCTCGTCTCTAGAGCAAACTATGCCGGCTTTCCTATACAGCAGCAATGCAAGGTCATATTCTTTTCTCGACAGTGACACCAGATTCCCATCGACCCAGACCTCTCTTCTTTCTTCGTCGATTCTTAGCCAGCTTAGTGAGCTTGACTCATCCGTTTCCTGAATGCAGACAGTTACAGTCGTAGGTGACTCTTTGAACCGCAGCACCACGCGGGGTCCTCCCGGGGCAATGCCCAATCCTATGGTGGAATCACTCCTCAATGGATAGAACTTGCCTGATTCAGCTCGTTGTCCATCGATTTCAGTTCCGTTCTTGCTCTCAAGGTCACACAACACAAAACAGCTTTGATGGTAATTTATTTCAGCGTGACGCCTTGAAACATAGTCGTCGTGAATCTCGATGTCTGGGTTGTTACCTGGCGAAGCCCGACCGATAAGTGCGCCGTTTTCATCTAGGGCAAACCTTCTGCCGATGTCTTGCTTACTCCCTTTTTCTACTATTACGAAAGCCACGTTTTACCTCTAATCGCTTTATTTCTCCTGCCGCGCTGAAATATGTCAGCTTCATATTAGTTTCTCGTCAGTCAACTGTCAAGCACATACGCCTATCATCCCCTAAAATCAACACAAAACCAAAGGTTAAGGTATTGCGGATGCATTCAAATAGAGATACAATTCAACGGGGGAAAATTGCTCGATGAACAATTGTCCCAACTGTAATAACCCATATGAGACAGGAGATGAAGTCTGTCGTACCTGTGGCTTTATCCTCCCCATCACCACTCCAGTCATATCAGCCGGTGAAGTCCTGCAGACCAGATATGAGATTCAGGAACTGATTCACAGCGGCGGTATGGGCTATGTCTACCTGGCTACGGATAAGAGGCTCTATGACCGCATCTGCATAGTTAAACAGGTTAAAGAACCCATAAAGTCAGACACCCACCGCAAGAAGCTGGAAGAGGAAGCCTTAAGAATGTCAAAGCTCAACCACCCCAACGTGGCTATGATTCTCGACCATTTCATAGATGGCGGATACTACTTCCTGGTCGTAGAACGTATATACGGAAAGACCTTGAGCGAGGTCTTTAAAGAGCGTAGGGGACGTCTTGCCGAGAATGAAGTGGTCAACTGGGCTATTCCCATCTGCGATGTCGTCAGCTACCTCCACGGCGAGGGAATCGTGCACCGGGATATAAGCCCGGATAACATCATGCTCACCGGTGAGGGCTCAATCAAGTTTATCGACTTCGGCACTTTGCGCGAGTTCAGATACATCGCCCCAGGAGGCACTGTGGGTATCGGTAAATACGGCTACACTCCACCAGAACAGTGGCAGGGCAAACCGGAACTACGCTCCGATATCTTCGCCCTGGGCGCTACCATATATTACCTGCTGACCGGCTTCCTACCGCTATCCAGGGAATATACCACCAGGCAGGCGCCTCAAAAGGAAGACTTCAACCCAGTCTTCCCGCCCATAAGAACCAAGAACCCCAGCGTCTCTCCACAGCTTGAGGCTGTGCTGCAAAAAGCCCTCCACCTAGACGTGAACGGCAGATACGCTTCAGCAAAGGAATTCGGCGAGGCTTTGAGGAACTTAGAGAAGGTGGAAGCTAAGAAGGTAGAGTTTAAGAAGGTTCCTGTCCTGAGCCTTGAAACCAAGCACCTGGATTTCGCCAACGTCAAATCCGGGACTACTGCTGCCAGGTCCCTTATCCTGAGAAATACCGGCACTGATAAACTGACCGGCAAATTAACCACAAATCAGCCCTGGCTTAAAGTATCACCTGGTAATATAGACCTTAAAAGCGGCGATTGGATAGGAAAGGTAACTGTAGATACGCGTCGCCTTGCCCCCGGTTTCTACGGCACCGGGGAAATCAATGTAACCACAAACGGCGGTCAGGCAAAAATAGCTGTCGATTTATCCATAGCCATCGAAGCCAGCCCCAAAGCCGCGGAAATCAAGCCAGAACCAATCGCTAAGCCTAAACCAATCAGCAAGCCAAAGGCAAGGACGCCGCTGAGATGGGCTGTAATAAGCCTGAGTGTCATCTTGTTCCTGATTGCCGGCGCCAGCGGCATCTATTTTATCTCCGGTCATCCCCTTACCCCAACATCAACATCGTCGCCGGAGACAACACCGCCACAGACAACAACGCCAAATACCATGCCACCAGAGACAGCAACAACACCACCAGAGACAACACCATCGGATACAACGCCGCCACTGATTTCAAAACTAAGTGTTGCCGGGTATACCGGCGAGACCGCCACCATAACCTGGGAAACCGATGAGGACACCACAGGACAGGTTGAATACGGGACAAGCGATGCCTACGGCAAAGTGACAGCAACCGACGGCGCCCTGACCACTAACCACAGCGTCGAGTTGACCGGGCTGCAGCCCAACACCAACTATCACTTCAGAGTTAAGTCAACAGACGGGGAGGGAAATGAAGCTGCCTCAGGTGACCAGAGCTTCACCACCTGGGCAGCCGGGAATGACTGGAAAGAGTACGTGAATGACGAGTACGGCTTTGCCCTTCAATACCCCAGTGATTGGGTAGAGCGTCCGGATCTGAAGACGTTACCTGAGCACCTGGCTTACTTTTCTGTACCCGACTTTATTCCAGGTGTAGCTCTTATTGCCAATGACGCGGATGCACCCGTAACTAAAGAGTGGCTTGTGGCATCATACAAGAAGATGGGTAATGGGGGTACTAAAGTCCTGTCTGACCTGCAAGAGGAGACTCTGCCAGATGGTAGCAAAGCCATCGGATACAAAATAGGCTATATCTCCACAACAGGGTACAACATCGAGTCTTACGGTCTTGAACGGGATATGGACGGTGGTAAGCGACTGCGCGTTGTGGTATTCACTGTCCCGGATTTCGGTCTCGATGAATACGATGAAGTCCTGTTCCCGCAGGTAGCGCACACACTGCGGTTCACGCACTGAACTAAGCAGCCAGCGAGCCAAAAAATATTAAGCCTTTCCAGCACTCTCACCCGCTCAGCATATGTCTCAAATATCCAAACGTGGCTGAAACCCGCCAGTTATCAGCTTCATATCAGCCGTTTGTCAGGAAACTGTCAAGCAAGAGCGACCATTTGCCGGTAGAATGAACCTAGAAACAGGAACTGTTCATGTCATGAAGGGAGGTAAAGAATAATGGACATTGCATTGACGGTCTTTGCCTGGCGGCGGGGATGGAAGGCATGGGCGTTATTACCTCTAGGCATCGCCTTTTTTATCGTCCTAGTTATCAGCAGCTCGGCAGCTCTGGAGGAATCAGCAGGAATACTTCTTTACTTTCTTGTTGTCCTGGCTGAACTCGGGGCACTCGGCTACATGGTGGCTAAGCCGCGCCGGGTGAGCCAACCACATGTTAGAAATAAACTCAGCCCAGCCGAGGCTAGCTCAATCAGCACTCCGGTCGACAAGCCAGCAAAGTTACTGCCCGCCACTGCGGTTTGCTCCACAGCCACGGCAAAGCTGGTACTGCCGGACGGCAACGAGATTCGAATCGACGACGCCGTCAAGCCAATAGGACGGAATGACTTCGACAAAATTGTTCCGCAAGAGAACCTGAAATATATTTCTCGCCAACATCTCCTGATATTATCCAACATGGGCAGGTACTTCATCGAAGACCTTAACAGCGTCAACAGCACAAAAGCCAACGGAGTCGATATCAGGGGTAAGGGAAGACAGGAGCTTAAAGACGGAGACCGTATCGAAATTGCCGATATGGTGGCGCTCACCTTCCATGTGTGAGGCTCACCAAGAGGAGTTTGGCAACTAGGAGGATAAAGGAAAAGAACCACCCAGAAGGAATATCGGTGTTGAACCTGGCATTCATCAGCGGGTGCCAGGCATTGCTACATCTGAAATGCAACCTGTAGCATCAACTGTCTCACCATCATAAAAATACGCCTGGCAGTGACATTTCGTCTGAGCAGAAAGTATGTGCCATATGAAAATAAAGAAAACACTTAAACTAAAAACAATTAAACTATTCACGGCAGCTCTAAATAGCCGGCAAGAGACGCATTTGCTATTCGACACGGCAACTTTGACAGACCGGGGTATGGTCAGGGACAGCAATGAGGACACCTCTTTCGTGCTGGAAAAGAGCTTTCCTACCACATCAGGGATGTTATCTCTGGGAATATACATTGTCGCCGATGGCATGGGAGGACATCAGGGCGGAGAGGTCGCCAGCAAAATGGCAGTTGATAAAATCTCAGCAGCCTTATTAGCCAACACGAACCACAAAATTGAGCTCGCATCCCCCTCAGATTATATAAAACAAGCCATAGAGAAAGCCAATGCCGAAATTTATTCCAGAGCTTGTAGCAACCCGCACCTTTCTTCTATGGGGACTACCGTCACCGTCGGTCTCAGGTTGGATGACAGATTATATCTGGGACACGTCGGAGACAGCCGCGCTTACCTGATAAGGGGAGGGGGGATAGAGCAACTAACAGAGGACCATTCTGTGGTGGCACATCTATTAAAAGCGGGGATGATTGCCCCTGAGGAAGCCAAAACGCATCCCGATCGGGGAAAGATTCTCCGCTGTCTGGGAACCTCAGAGAAGGTTGCCATCGACACACATGTACAGAGCGGTAAAAAGGACAAGTTTATTTTGCAGAATGGCGATAGCCTGGTGTTTTGCACTGATGGGCTAACAGGACACGTCACCGACGACGAGATTCGAGACTGCGTACAAAAGAGCGATGATGCCTGTAGTGCATGTCGAGATTTAATCCTTCTGGCTAATCTGAGAGGGGGAGAGGATAATATTAGCCTCATAGTAGTCAAGATGAAATCGGACACAAGCAACGACACTCAACCGAAAAGCCGGGCAGTTTCCACATAAATTGGGTAAGCCCTTGATGCATCAAAATATACCAACTAAGCTTAGCAGTCTGCCTATCTTGTAATTTTGCACCAGTAGTGATATGTTAAAACCGGGGCGAATAATGGAAGCGTTTCCAGCTTAAGGAGGCATGAAGCATGGCTGAACTGACCATCGAATGCAAACTGGCACGGCGTTACACCATGGAAAATGTCCCCGATGCCTTAGCCTACCTGTTAATAGAGGCGGTGCCGAATGTGCCGATAAATATGCGTTCGCTACCGCTTAACATCAGCCTTGTTATCGACGTGAGCGGTTCAATGAAAGGTCAGAAGATTAAGTACGCTGTTGAGGCGGCTAAACTTGTGGTCACATCGCTCTCCGAAGATGACTGGGTGTCAATCATCACTTTCAGTGACGAAGCTGAAGCAATCGTTTCCAGCACGAAAGGCTTTAACAAGGCTGCCATCTTTTCTGCTCTAGATAGAATCCGAACCCTCAGTGGAACCCGAATGCAGCACGGCATGGAGATGGGGATAAGGGAAATGCGAAAAGCCGGCTTCTCCGGTAAAGCAAATCGAATGATTATCCTGACCGACGGTGAAACCGAAGGTGAGGAATGGTGCCGAACCATCGCATTGCAGGAGAAAGAAAATAACGTTGTGATTTCAACACTAGGCATCGGTGAAAAATACAACGAATATTTGCTTGATGATATCTCCAGTGCCACGCTAGGCAGCTTTTTCCACCTCAAGGCTCCCGAACAAATAAGTCACATCTTCCAGAGCGAGATAATTGATGCTTCGGCTGCAGCCTTGTCCAATGTGACACTCAGCCTTAACCTTTTTAACGATGTAACGCTGGAAAGCATCGACCGCATTTTCCCCAGCAGCGTGAGATTACAACCACGTATCGAGAATGAAGGAAAAACTTTCGCTGTGGATGTGGGCAATCTGAAAAAAGACGAGCCAGCTGTCTTTGGCACAAAATTAAAACTTCCAGCACGACCAGCGGGGCAGGTAACAATTGCCGAAGTAGTCGTTACCTACAGCATACCCAGCCTCCAGGTCGAGGACAGGGTTGAGACAGAGAAGATTATCGTGGAATATACAAATTCCCCAGAACTGTGCGGTAGCGTTGACAGGGAGGTCATTGGTTACTTCAACCAGCTCAACGCCCAGAGCCTCATTGAGCAGGCAGTCGAGGAAGCACGTGCTGGCAATGCAGATGCCGCTACGAGGGCATTGACACAAGCCCACGCCATCACGGACAGACTGGGTAACCGTCCTCTGACCGAGACTATCAAGCAGACCGTGGAAGAGCTGGAGCAAAAGGGAATGCTCTCAGCCGACGGAGTCAAGACCATCAAGGCAGGAAGCAGGCAGACAATCAGAATAGATGAGAAGAGATTTAAGTGACTGGCGTGCTCGCTACGTGAGCGAAAGGCGGCGGACATACCTGGCCCGGCGGCTTACAATACCTATCTGAATCAATTATCGGCAAGACATCCCGGGAATTCGATGCCAGCGAGGTAATCTGGCAATTCTTCAAAGAACACCCCCTGGAGTAAGGCTTCATCGGAATCTCAACCCTTTACCAGCGGGACTGAAACAGCCTATAATTTCCAGTATTGATGTGGCTGTATAATAACTATACCGTCACCTGTAAAAAACAAAGATGAAGGAACGCCATGAGTGACAAAGTGAAGATTGCCGCAGTTCAAATGAATCCCGCCATAACACAGAATAAAAGAAATCTGGACAAAATACTGTCTGAAGTAAGAGCCGCTGCCGGCAATGGCGCCGACCTTGTAGTATTTCCTGAATGCGCCCTGACCGGCTACGTCTTTCCCAGCCGGGATGAGGCATTGCCCTTTATGGAAACCATTCCCAGCACTAGTACAGATAAGCTGGCAGACTGCTGTAGAGAGCTTGGAGTGCACGTCGTCGTTGGTCTACTGGAAAGGGATGCCAGTAAGTGTTTCAATGCAGCGGTTTTAATAGGACCGGCAGGACTGATTGGGAAATACAGAAAGAACCACCTGCCGTTTCTGGGTATCGACCGCTTCCTGGACCGCGGCGATAGACCTTTCGAGGTATACCGGACATCGATAGGCAATATCGGCATCCATATCTGCTACGACTGCAATTTCCCGGAAAGTGCCCGCATCATGACACTTCTCGGGGCAGATATACTGGTGCTGCCCACGAATTGGCCGCAGGGTCGGGGAAAGGTGGCGAAGTACGTAGTCAACACCCGTGCCTACGAGAACAAGGTACATTTTGTAGCCGTGAATCGTGTTGGAGAGGAGCGTGGTACCAGATTCATAGGCAACAGCAAAATTATCGATGCCTGGGGAGATACGCTTGCCCAGGCTACTGCTGACGATGAGCAAACTATTTATGCTGAAGTAAGCCTGGCTGAAGCCAGGCAGAAGCACGTCATTTTCAAAGCTAGCGAGTTCGAGATGAATTTCATACGTGACCGGCGACCCGAATTATATGGAAGAATCGCTGAAGCCAAACAGGATAAACCTGCCACCTGAATCCCGGTTGAGAGACAGCCGTCAGCTTGTGTTAAAAGCCATTCGCAAGGATACATTATCGAGTTTATAAACCGAAGGTTGCTGGTTCGAATCCAACTTGGGCTACCGAATTGGATTCGAACTTATTATGGCACTGCTTAGTCTACCCCAGGCATTCCGCAACCCCGAAGCACAACATGCGCTTACCTAGACTGTGGGAAATCGAACA